>Ga0207695_10000126_pt1 | contig 228511 bp, 191 predicted proteins | sample KBSC54metaG_FD_184354 | JGI IMG/M metagenome (GOLD analysis project Ga0207695, IMG submission 184354) | Corn rhizosphere microbial communities from Kellogg Biological Station, Michigan, USA - KBS C5-4 metaG (SPAdes) (version 2) | ecosystem: Host-associated > Plants > Roots > Rhizosphere >...
CACGCATTGATCAATCAGTTCGGCCGCATCTTCCGGCGCCTGGACCGAATAGCCGGCAGATACCTCGCGTGGGTCCAGCTCGCCTGCTGCTTGATCTATCTAAGAAGAGGTTTTTTCCCCTAGCCCTTACTTCGTGCGCGGCTCTTTTTTAATCCTGCGGCACTCGCGGCGTCGCAGGAGCGACGCCATTCAATTGATGGCTATAGCATCTGCCCATTCCATCGCACGAACCCCTCGATGGCTTCATATTCCGCCAGTCCGAGCTTGTCGTACAACTCTGCCGTGTTGCGATTGCGATCTTCGGCACGCTGCCAGAATTCGCGCGGATCGGGGCCGGGAAACAGCGCGCGATCCTTCTGGCTTTCATGCTTGAAGATCGCCAGGCGCTTGCGAATCAGCTCATCAGGGCTAAGTGGAACCGCCATTTCGATTTCATGAACGCCCCACTCCATCCACGCGCCGCGATAGAGCCAGATTTCGCAATTCGCGATCCACTCGCGATCCTTTAATTGCCGAAGCGCGGTGAGAACCGCAGAGAGACAAACTCGATGCGTGCCGTGCGGATCGGAAAGATCGCCGGCGACATAAACCTGCTGCGGCTGAACTTTCTCCAGCAGATCGACCACAATCTGCACGTCCTTTTCTCCGAGCGGCTTCTTTCGCACCCGGCCCGTTTCATAGAACGGCATATCCAGGAAGTGAACATTGTCCGGCCTCACGCCTGAATAGCGCGCCGCCGACCGCGCTTCGGTGCGGCGAATGAGACCCTTAATCTGCTGAAGCTCGCTGCTGTCCACTTCGCCCGGCTTCTTGTGCCGAACAAAATCAATCACATGCTTCTCGATGGCATCCGCCCGCTCGGGTCCCAGATTGAAAGCCCGACTATATTCCGCGACAAAATCGGCATGGCGCAATGCGGTGTCATCGAAGACCGCGATGTTGCCGGAGGTCTGATACGCGACGTGCACATCATGCCCCTGCTCGCACAGGCGAATCAGCGTTCCGCCCATCGATATCACGTCATCATCCGGATGCGGACTGAAGACAACGACGCGCTTCGGGAAGGCTTTGTCTTCGCCGGAAGGCGCGGGACCGGGCGTTTCGTGGGTTTCGCTGATCCATGGATTCGCATGCATGGGGCGCGGAACGTGGCGGGCCGGATGGCGAGGCTTACCGCCCGGCCAACCGGTGATCGTGTTCTGCAATGATTTGAAGACTTCGATATTGATGTCGTACGCCCCGCCGCGATGGCTCAGCAGCTCCTGCAGGCCATGCTCGTTGTAATCCTCATCGGTCAACTTCAGCAGCGGCTTCTTGACCGTCAGCGCCAGCCAGATGGCGGCGGTGCGCGTGGTCTTGGTATCCCATTGCAAGCCAAATTGCAGCAACGGCCCAAGCAGCCAGGGGGTTTTGAATCGCGTCAGTTCGCTGGCGGCGGCAGAATCGAGCACGATCCGCGCGGAGGGATGCTGCTGCAGATAACTCGCCGCGACGCTCGATGAAACTTCGCCCTCGACCGCGCGCCGAATCACGCCGGCTTTATGCTCGCCGAAGGCCAGCAGCACGACGGTGCGTGCCGAGTTGATCGTCCCGACGCCCATCGTGATCGCTTTGCGCGGCACATTCCATTCGCCAAAGAAATCGCTGGCGGCATCCATTCGCGTCACGCGATCGAGCGTGATCAATCGCGTTCGGCTGTCGCGCGGAGAGCCGGGTTCATTGAAGCCAATATGACCCGTTCGGCCAATGCCGAGGATCTGGTAATCGAGCCCGCCGGCGTCGCGAATCTGCCGCTCGTATTCCTGACAAAAAATGCCGACGCGATCGAGCGGAATCGTGCCGTCCGGCACGTGTGCGTTCTCCGGCCGGATATCGACATGATCGAACAGATGTTCCTGCATGAACCGGCGATAGCTCTGCAGCTCATTGGGCTGCATCGGCCAGTATTCATCGAGATTGAACGTCACGACATTGCGGAACGACAAGCCATCTTCGCGGTGAAGTCGCACGAGCTCTTCATACACGCCCGTCGGCGTCGAGCCGGTGGCAAGGCCCAGCACCGTCTTCTCGCCGCGTGCTGCTTTCAGGTTGATCAGCGCGGCAATTTCCTGCGCCACCGCTTTGCTGGCTAAAACGCTTGACGAATAAACGGTGACGGGAATGTGCTCCACATTCGCGGCCAAGACATGCGGCCCGTGTGAAGGAATCACGTGTTGTGAATTGGCGATGGACATGGCTTTTGCAGTTCCTTGGCCGGCTGATTCGCCTGCGTTTGCGTCGGCTGTATTTCGATCGCGCGATAATTGAGATAGCGGTTCTTCATCCAGCGCACCGCGAGCAAATCGACCAATGCCCGCAGTGCGCGATTTCGCAGCCCATACTTGGCGGTGCCTGCAAAGCGCGGCGAATGCTTCACCGGCACCTCATTAACCGTGTACCCGCGCATCTTCACCAGCGTTGGCATGAAGCGATGCATGCCGCGATAAAGCTGCAAGCCTTCCAGGCAATGCCGCTTGTAAAGTTTCAGGCTGCTGGCCGAATCCTGAATCGTCTCGTCACTGAGCCAGTTGCGGATGCGATTGGCGATGCGCGACTGCAGCCGGCGAACGGTCGTATCCTGCCGATCCTGACGCCAGCCATTGATCATGTCGAATTGCTCGAGCATTGGAAAAAGCCGGGGAATTTCCTCCGGATCATTCTGCAGATCGGCATCGAGCGTGGCGATGACATTGCCTTGCGCCGCTTTGAAACCCGCATCGAATGCCGCGGTCTGGCCGCTGTTGGCCTTGAGCTGAATCACGCGCAGCCACGGCCGATCATTCATCGCGTCCGCCAAAAGTCGAGGCGTCTGGTCCGTGCTGCCGTCGTCGATGAGGATGACTTCGAAGCTGAATCCCGCCGGGCTGAGCGCCCTCTCGACGCGCGCAAGCAGCTCCGGAATGTTCTCCTGCTCGTTGTAAGCGGGAATGACCAGAGACAATGCCGGACGCGATGAACCCATTGGGCGAGCCATTGTACGGAGTCATCGCCAACCTGCGAGCGACGGGCGACGGGGCGCGCAGTGCGCGGCGGTGCACCGCGCGCCCCGCCGGAGACAAATTTCGCCGTCGTCGCAACTCCCGCATCATCAACCGGATACGATAGTACGTCACCGTACATGGAACAAAATGAGACAAAACGGGGCGCGCATTTGCTGTTTTTGACCTCCGAAAACGCGCCTTTTTTGCGATAAAGACAGGCAAAATAAGCTCTTATATAAATATCAATATATTGCTAGACACCACATGCGCGCCCCGCTCGACTGTCAAGTTATTTTACTTTTTTAGGCACCTAAGATCACGCCGCACATCCACTTACGCCGACCGAGCGTTTTGGAAGCAGATTTTCGTAACGACACGCGCGCCCCGCCTGTCTTGAGCCACGTCGAAGGGCCGCGCCCCACCTTTTGGATCGGCACGCCGCACCGGTTTCTGACATACTCCGCTGTTTGCGTGCGAAGTACGGACACGGGATTTCGCCGTGCTCGCCGTCCATGTCGCTTGGCGCCTTCGCGGCCCGTAGCGCTCCCGTCCGCGAAAGCGCAAGCGGCGTTCGGCAGCGCGCACCACCTCGAAAATTGCCGTCGTTTTTGAACGCCAACTGCTTATTTCTGAGCGGCCTTCCTGTAATCGTTCCCGGTATAATCCGCCTCTTCCATGCGTCGCCCCACCCGCACACGCCGATTGTCGATTGCCGCACTCATTTCACTAACGGCACTTGTGTCCGTGGGAGGCTTGGGCGCAAGAAGCTTTTGGAATTGGGATGCATGGGGAACCAAGAATAATAGGATGATGGCACTGGGCGACGGTTGCATAATTTACATGCATACGACCGGCACGGGGCCATCGACATCGGTTGGTTATCTACATAGCGACGTGGAACCCGACGATTTCGAATACCAGAGCGTTTTAGGTTTTATCTTTTCCAGTGATTTCACTCATGATCATCCCCCGGGGGTAAGAACCTTCGAGGTTCATTTGCCGCTATGGTTCCCGATCCTCTTGCTGCTCATCGCCCCGCTACGTTGGCTCATCGCGCGCCCGGCGAGCGCGCCGGCTTTCCCGGTCATTACCGATGCCACGCAGACTTAGTCGCGTGAAACAATCACCTCATGCCAGATCAGAAACCAACGCTGGATTATGGCAGGCCAAAGGAAAGATCACTTCTGGTCGGATGCCTCATCACCGTTGCCGTTTATGTCGGCATTGTGCTGGCCATCTTTCTCGCGTTTGCGGCGGTCCTTTACTTTTCAGGGGAGTTCTGACGCGACAATTTTGTCCCATCTGGATTTAGATAGAGGAGTGCCGAACAACCGGAACCATTGATGAGCAAGCGGTATTCTCCATCAGGCACCATCCGCGTCCTCTATGCCCTTGGCATGGTCGCGTGGCTTCTCTGGATGATCCGCCTACAGGACACGTGTAATGATCCGGGGGTGTGGCGATGCCTTTGTCCCGGGTTTGGCTTTCTCATCGCTGCGTTTCTTGCAATTGTCTTCTGCCTCGATCGCGATGCCCGGCGACGCGCCGGTTTGCCGGTTGAACCGGTGACTCGCAAAGATAATCCGAAGTGACCCCACGCCGTCGTGTTACGCCAGCAATACAGACTGGGCTTGGAGATTGAGAGCTAGGTCGGGTTGCTGGAAGCCGATGAATTGAAGATGATTGCTAATCGAGCGATAAAGAGTTGCTTCCTACCGGAAAAGCACATCAATTGATGCGTCGCCTGTCTAACTTCGTTGCCGCCATCTCGTTGGTGCTCTGCATCGGGACGGCGGTGCTGTGGGCGCTAAGCTACAGCCACGATATCGGTGGCGAGATTGGATCGCGTAATGCCGGTCGGATTGGAACACGGATTGACGCGGGCCTTCTTATGCTCCAAATACAGCACGCGCCCGACCCATGGGCACCAAAACATGGCGTTGACTGTTGGTGCGATGCGAGGAGCAAGAACTATGTCTTTAATAATGCGAAAGCATTTAGAAGCGTGAGCTGGTCACTCGGGTGGGGAGATTTCCGGTATAAATCAGATCCAAATCCTGCCAAATCTCACCTTGGACCATTTTCCGGCTTTTTGATGCCTTTATGGAGCGTCGTGATCTTCTTTGCGACGATGCCGGCTCTTTCGGGCGCTTCTCTTTGGCGACGTGGCAAACGGAAGAAAGGCGGTCTATGTCCTCGCTGTGGATATGATCTTCGCGCCACGCCCGGCCGTTGCCCGGAGTGCGGAAGCGTGCCGATCCAAAGAATCAAAGATTCAAACTGACCCATTACCGATAAACCGGTGGTGTCCTAGTCGGAATTCCGCGCCGGGGAAAAGGGCACTAAGTAGACCTATTTAATGGTCAACGCGCCAGATCAGCCAAATCACCAGCAATAGACCGACTACCCGTAGAACGATCCGCGGCCCGATGATCCACGGCACGACGCGCCGGTGTCGCCGCGAATAATCTGGCGATTCATAATCCAACATCTTTCTCACTCCATCATCGTACCGCCGGCGCCTCAAAATGCCCGGGGTTTTTTCATGCGCTGAAGGTAAAATCGAGTTAATGAGTGACATACCGCCAGACCAGCGCCCGAGAGTTAACTATGCCACCCCGAAGGCAAGTTCTCCGAAGGGGATAAGCGCTGCCAAGGTGCTTCGCGGACTTCTTCTGTTTATATCGATATGCATACTTTTGGCGGGGTTGCTGTGGCTGCGAATGTATTTGCCGGTTCATTACTTACCGGTAGAGAGCTGGGGTAGCGAACTCGATGCGACTGGCCACGTTCTTCGCTCGATCGATTTGCAGCGGAGTTACCATGTGACCGGTTGGATGCCCGATGTCGAGGGCGGCCACCAAACGACGATCGTAGCCAACCATTATTATTTGAACCGGCCCGGCAAGCCGCGAAAGGAACTGACGTTCCTCCCGACGCTGGAGGAAGGCTACATCGACGGCGAGTTCTTGCCTGTCGCTGGCACTTCCGCCTGGGTCATGAAGACGAATCCGAATCTTTTGGAACGAGTGATCCTCATTGTTTTTGATGAGAAGGGAGTTTTGCACCGCCGCGAAATTCAAGTTAGTTCGAAGCCGTTTTCGAGCCCCGAACCAGGACTGGACTATCGATTTATAAACGGTAATGCAACGATGCAGTTTAATTATTTGGGCAAGTCCGGCAGTTATGATGTGATGACAGACAAAATTAAGTGAATGAGCGATCACTGGAAAAACGGAATGACACCACCCCCGTTGTCACCGATGCAAAGCGGGCTGCATGAAAACGAAATCGCCAACAATCCGTTTCTGTTTGCTGGTGGGCGCGATTGTCGACGCAGGGAGGACAGAGTGACAAAGGACGAAGCGCTCGAAGCTGCTTGGCAAACTATTGGAGGGAAGGCGGCCTTTAACGCCGACGAAATTGCTTGGATGGAAGCGATGGCTAACAGCGCGGATAGAATTGACGGTAAACTGGACGCGTCTTTTCAACGCGCGCTGGAATCAGGAAAGATTCGACAGGAATCATCCATATGTCTGGTTGCGTTCATGATGGAGTTTTGCCGTCTCTACATCGGTGAATAGCTCGCCGCAGAAGTAAAAAAAGCGGGACAGCCGAGCTAACTTTTCATCATCAATCGCTCAGCGTGCATTGCAGAAAGATCACCTGTTCACTTCGCGTGACAAGTTCGGTAGCGGCCGGCGCTGAAAGTTCACAGCTATCGAATTTCAGCCAGGTACGCTCCGGGAAATTGAATTTCATCCCCCGGAGGTCGCATCCGCCAAATGTGACCTTCGTTTCTCCTGGAACTTTTGACAGCCAGCGAAGAGTGCTTTGGCAAACCTTACCTCCTGCGATTACAAAAGTCTTGACCTTCGCGGGAAGCGGGTCGCTTTGATCTAGCTGGGAAAGGTCGCACCCGAAAAGCTGCAGCTCAGATAATTCGGGCAGTTGCTGGATTCGCGCAAAGACGGCACGGCGATCCTTTTCTTTCAAGCCCCACAGCACCATCGTTTTGCACTTCCGAATTTCGTCCAACGAACATTTGAGAAGACTCGCCGGTGTGAAGAAGGGGTCTATCTTTGGCTCGTTCGACTCGTCCCACGTAAACGCTGGAATGGTGCTCGGGCGGGTTTCTGCAGGTTTCGCTGGCACCGTGTGTGGAATCGTCAGTATGCCCAGCAACGCCAGCAGGATTTTGTATCGCATCGAACCTCCATCGCAGGTTGGAATGGCGCTCCGGACCTTGCCCTTCACGAGTCACTTATCATCATGGAACGTATTTTCCGTGAACCTCACGTCGTGCTTTTGGACGAGCTTCGGAATCTGCGATTTGAGTACTTCACAATGTTCGAACGCGAGAAAGTGAACATTTGGAAGATCAAATTCCAGGCGGCGCACATCGCACTCGGCGAAGGCAATTCCCGTTCCGGTTGGGAACTTTGACAGCCAACGGATCGTTTTCTGCGAAAGCTTGCCCCCTGCAATCATTACGACCTTCACCTTAGTCGGGACAGGATCTTTCTCGTCAGTCAGCGAAAGATCGCAGCCCGTTAAATTCAGCACGGTCAACTTCGGCAGTTCCGTTACCCGCCGCAATACTGCGCTTCGCTCTTTTTCCTTGAACCCGTCCAGCTCAAGTGTCCCGCACGATTCGAGGTCGCCTTTTGGCACCTGCAGAAAGTCTTCGCCGGAATAATTCAGCTCGTCCATTCGCTCATCGGCGTTCGCGACGGGACCTATAGCAGGCAACAGCAAAATGAGAAAGCAGAAGAGTGTTTTCAATCGCATTCTGGACTCCGATGAAGCGTCTTATCGCGGAAGTATGCGCTTTACTCAGCCGGCTCTGGGAACCGAAATTTAGCAGTTCGGCAGATTGTGGATAACAGTCATGAGTAATATCACGGCTGTGGGAACGGTCGCGCATAATGCAATCAAGGCGCAATAGCTCAGGAGGGAATTGCTCCGTCTTTTTGCGGCGAATGCAGACGCGACGCCGAAAATGAAGGCGAGCGGGAGCGTGACGAACAGCACGGGTCCAACCGACTCCTGCCCGCGGAAGCCCCGTGAAATCGCGCTGAGCAGCGCCATTGCGCCGGCGACTGTATAGGCGCTCAGGATGAGCGACGTGATTGCGAAGGCCGCTCCCCTGCGTTGCATCGCGGCAGCCGCGTCGGCAAGCTCCAGCGTTGTCATGGTCTGCGGCCCAGAGGCCGGAGATCGATAGTCGAGCTTCAGGATTGGCGGGGAATCGATCTGCGGAACGACCAACCTTTGGCGAAGTTCAATATCACGCGCGTCCATTTCGTTCCCTGCTATCTACGGGGACCATTATAATCTCATCACGAATTCTCGTGACCAGCAAGCCAGGAAAGGGAGAATGAAGTGATGCCGGACGAGCCAACACTCGACTACGAACCTCCGCGCCGGCACCGTCGATTTCCCGTGCGGTTTCTCATCCGCGCCGTGCTTTTGTGGGCTGCGTTCGCGGCAGCCTTCACGGTCTATGCGATTGCGAAAGAGTCGCAGCGGAGGTCGAGACCCAAGCCGGTGTACCAGCACGTTGACCCTCTAGAATTGCAAATCGAATCCGATGCTGAGTGTGTTATCGTGTGCTCCCTCTTCTATTTTGGCGCAGTCATCCTCATCAGCCTTGCGCGTTGGCATCGCAGTGAGGAGGCGCGAGCACGCCAAGGTTTGAGCCCCCGGAACCACAGCGGATAATCGAACGTCGGTTCTGCGTCCTGGGCTGAACGAAAAAAGGTGGCAGCCACCCTTCTCATAATTCATTCTGTTGGCTTGACTTGTGGACGGACAACTCCGCCGGTCATTGGCCGCCTGTCGCCCTTGGCTCGATTGCAACAAAAAACTTCGTTTTCGAGCAAAACCTCGGGCTCGCCGCGAAAATCCGCTGATTTGCGCGCGAAAAAATGAGTGATACACCCTTGAATTGAAGCGCGCACATTTCGTACATAATTCACGATGGATAACTTTTTGCGAACGGGAACGGACCCCCGGTCCGTTCAGGGTGCGGAGACAGAGATGTCTCCGGTTTCGAATAGTTCTTGTTCCGCCGAAGGGAGTGATGCGCCAAAGGTGGATGGCGCGATGATCGAGAGCAGTGCGCCCGAAGCGCCGCTGGCTGAGCCAGCGGTGGTGTCGCGGGTGCTTGATGAGCCGATGGCCGAGCATCTGACGGATCGGCAAGTCAAATTTTTGCGGGCGCTGGTGTCGGGAAAGAAGGTGATGTTCGCCGCCGCGGCGGCGGGCGTGAGCCGAAGCACCGTTTACCGCTGGCAGAGCGACAGCCATTTCGTTGCCGCGCTCAATGCCTGGCGGCAGCATTCGGAAGAGCTGACGCGCAACCGAATGCTGGTCATCGCGGAGAAGGCGGTCGATGCGCTGGATGGCGCGCTGGCCGGGGGCGACCGCATGGCCGCGCTGACGGTCCTCAAGGCGATGGGAATCCTCGCGCCGGTTCGGCACGGGTTGACCGATGCCCATGCCATCGATCGGCAAAAGGAGATGAAGGCCCGACGCCGACAGCTCAAGCAGGACCGGCGTCTCTTTGACCTGAACCGCCAGGAAATGGTGATGCACAACGACGCGAAGACGTGGAAGTTGGAGTTGCCACGACAGGAAAAGACGTAAAGAAGTTTCGTTTGACCGGGGCGGATACAGAAATGTGTCCGCCTCGGTTTTTTTAAAGAGCCGCGCACGAAGTAAGCGGATTTGAGGTGGGCCGTCCCACGGCAAAATCCGCTTACTTCGTGCGCGGCTCATTTGCGCGGAGTCAAAAAGGGGGTCACCACTGATTAATGGAGTCAAAAAGGGGGTCACCACTGATTAATGGAGTATTTGGAAATGAGTGATGACCCCCTTTTTTCAAGGCTCTACACATCCGCGCCCCACAGCAATTCCTCTTACCCGCGAACAATCAAATCAGTGCGACCCAGCTCCAGGAACGAGTGCGCTTTAAATTCTTCGATGATAAGCGGGATCAGGGGGCGGAGCAGCGATTCTAATGCGGCGTTGCTAATGTTCCCCATCGAGATGAGCAGGAGTTTGGCCGGGCGTCCTCGAAGCGTATGCGAATCAACGAAGTCGGCATCTTTCGTGATCACCGCCCTGCCCTCGGTGTCTGCAAGGCTCGTGAGAATTCATCGTCCGACGTGCGATTTCCGCGAGGCAAGTCGAGAGTATGAATGGCGTCGCAGCCAGCGGAGACAAACCAACCGACCATTCGACGCGGCAAGTGTGCGTCGATCAGGAACTTCACGGCGCCATCGGCTGCAATCGCCGCGTGCGCGCAAGCTGGGTCGCGAACGCGAAGACCGCCAACAGGTCTTCATGCTCAAGGTCGGGGTAATCCGCCAGGATTTGCTCCTCCGTCATCCCGGCACTGAGCAGCTCCAGCAGCATTTCCACCGGATATCGCAATCCGCGAATGCACGGTTTTCCGTGGCAAATCGACGGGTCGGTCGTGATGCGTTTGAGAAGTGAATCCATTGCTTCAATTATACCATCCAGAAAGGAAGGCGTCTCATCCCCCACTTCGCTTTCTCACCAAGCCGTCGCGGCGCAACTGCGTCTGGTGCCGATTAGCCGCATCGCATGCGATGCGCGTTCCTCCCGTAGCTCATGGCAGCATCTCCGCCAAAAACCTCCCTGTATGCGAAGCTTTGCACTTCGCGATTTCTTCAGGACTGCCACACGCGATCAACTGCCCGCCCTTGTGCCCCCCTTCCGGGCCGAGGTCGATGACGTGGTCGGCGGTTTTGATGACGTCGAGGTTGTGTTCGATGACGACGACGGAATGCCGGTTATCGACCAGTCGGTTCAGGCTCACGAGCAGCCGATCGATATCGGCAAAGTGGAGGCCGGTGGTCGGCTCATCGAGGATGTAGAGATTGTGCTTGCCGCGAATTTGTTTACCGAGTTCGCCGGCGAGTTTGACGCGCTGGGCTTCGCCGCCGGAGAGGATGGTGGAAGGATGGCCGAGCTTGAGATAGCCGAGGCCGAGTTCTTCGAGCACGCTGATCTTGCGGGCGATCGAGGGTTCATCTTTGAAAAATTGCACGCCTTCTTCCACCGAAAGATCGAGTACCTCGGCGATGTTTTTCCCTTTGTACTTCACTTCCAGCGTGTCCTGGTTGTAGCGGGCCCCTTTGCAGGTCGGGCAGATCACCTCCACATCAGGCATGAAGGAGAGCTGGGTGGTAATGGTACCTTCGCCGCTGCATTCTTCGCAGCGGCCGCCTTTGACGTTGAAGCTGAAGGTGGAGGCGGTGTAGCCGCATTTTTTGGCCTGGTCGGTCTCGGCAAAGAGGGTGCGGATCGCGTCATAGAAGCCGATGTAGGTGGCCGGGTTGGAGCGCGACGATCGGCCAATGGGAGATTGGTCCACATCGATCACATCGCTTAGATGCTCGCTGCCGGAAAGCGAATCATGATCGCCCGCAAAGACCCGGCTATCGTGAAACAGCGAAACCAGTTTCTTATGGACGATCTCGTGAATCAGCGAGCTCTTTCCCGATCCCGAGGCTCCTGTCACGCAGACGAACTGCTCGAGCGGAATGGTGACATCGATGTTGCGCAGATTATTCTGCCGCGCGCCGCGCACGACTAATGCTTTCCCGCTGCTCGGGCGCCGCTTCGTGGGGATGGCGATACTCTTTTTCCCGCCGAGATATTGGCCGGTGAGTGACTTGCCGTCCTTGAGGATCATTTTCAAAGGACCCTCAGCGACAATCGTACCTCCATGCACGCCTGGGCCGGGGCCGATCTCGAGAATATGATCGGCGGCGCGAATCGTGTCGGCATCATGTTCGACCACGATCAGCGTATTGCCCAGATCGCGCAGCCGCTTGAGCGTTTCGATCATCTTCACGTTGTCTTTGGGATGCAGGCCGATGCTCGGCTCATCGAGCACGTATAGCATGCCCATGAGCCCCGAGCCGATCTGGGAAGAGAGGCGGATGCGCTGCGATTCTCCCCCTGAGAGTGTTGCCGATCGACGATTAAGATTCAGATAATCGAGCCCGATCGCGATGAGCAGCTCGAGCCGGGTTGATACTTCGCGCACAATGGTGTCACAAATCGCCCGCTGTTTTTGCGTCGGCTTGATCGACTTGAGGAATCCCAGCAGATCGACCAGATGCATCTGGCCGATCTCATACAGATTTCGCCCCTCGATCGTGACCAGCCTTCGCGTCCACTTCAGTCGCGCGCCGCCGCACTCGGGGCAATCGTATTCGACCATCACCTTCTTGAGATATTCATCCATCCCCGCATTCGATGTCCCCTGCTTGCGGTACTGGCGATAGTGATGCTCCAGTTGATTGACGACGCCCTGGAACTTGATCTTCTTGCCCGCATGCTGCTGCCCCATCTTCGCCTTGGGCGGCAGGACCACCTCGTATTGCTCGCCTTTAGTACCATGCAGCAGAATTTCCACATGCTTTTGGGCCAGATCTTTAAAAGGTACATCGAGGCTAAAGCCATAATGCTTCGAGAGGCTGTAGAGCATTCGACCGCCCCAGCTATCGGGGCTGTTGGTCATGGCCGCATTGACGAACGCGCCTTCGTTGAGGGTTCGCTTCGGATCAGGGACCAGCAGCGTCGGATGCACGCGCATGGCGGTGCCGATGCCGGCGCAAGTTGGGCAGGCGCCGGCCGGATCGTTGAAGCTGAATTGAATCGCATGCATCTCCGCAGCCACGAGCCGGTGTTTGGCGCAGCCAAATCGATCGTAGAATTTCTTGTGAGCAGCACCCTGTTGCTTGGGCTTGATGATGTGGAAGCTCAGCAATCCATCGCCCAGCTTCAATCCATGTTCCAGCGAAGTTAACACCTGCTGATCGATGCCGGGCTGGATGATGAATGTATCAATCACCGCCTCGACCGAATGCTCCTCTTCCTCATCCAATTCGATATGTTCCCCCAGATCGCGCGGCTTGCCGTCGATCCGCGCGCGACGATAACCATTCACGCGAATCTGCTCGAAGAGGTATTCGTAATCTTCGCCGTGAATCTTGTAGACCGGCGCGCGCACTTCGACTTCGGTTCCCTTGGGAAGTGACAGCAAATGCTCGGTCATCTGATACGCGCTGCGGATCGCGAGTTCCTCGCCACAGTATGGACAATGAGGCACTCCCATCGTCGCATAGAGCATTCGCAGATAATCGGCGATGTCGGTCATCGTGCCGACGGTCGAGCGCGGATTGGCCCCAATCGTTTTCTGATCGATCGAAACGACGGGCGAGAGTCCGTTGACGAAATCCACATCCGGCTTCTTGAGCTGCCCGATGAATCGCTTGGCGAAGGTGGACATCGACGCGAGCAAACGCCGCTGCCCCTCGGCATAGAGCGTGTCGAACGCGAGCGAGGATTTGCCGGACCCGCTTACGCCGGTGACGACGACCAGCTTGTCGCGCGGGATCTCGACGTTGACGTTCCGCAGGTTATTTTCCCGCGCGCCGCGAATGTCGATGGTCGTTCGCATGATTGGCCGGTCATCCCTCATCAAGGAAATAGGCCGGCTCCTCGACGCGCTCCGTGCTGCGCTTAGTCAGCTTGAAGGACGCGGAGACTTTCTGCAGCCGACCTTTCCGCTCGAGCCATTCGCAGGCCGATTCCAGATGAAAGGGATGAAGCTGCGAGAATGCAAAGTGGTCGCTAATTTCCGACAGCGGCACCACACGGTTCTGCTTTTTGAGATAGGCCAGGAGCGGCTTCAAATGAGCTTCGTAATGCTCTTCGAGATATTCCTCGATAGCCTCGAGCGCCGTGGTGAGCACGCGACGGTTCTTGCGCTTGGCCAGCACATCGAGATAGATCGTCTTGAAAAGCTTGGGCGCGCCATCCATCGCGCGGTAGATGATGTCCTGCTCGCAGATTTCGCCGAGCCGAATGATCTCCGTGTGCGCGATGCTGTGCGCCGCATTGATAATTTCCTGTGCCGCCAGCTCCAGGTCTTCCTTAACCTTCAGCCGCTTGCTTGCGTGACGATGCGCGTGAATGGTCCAGGTGGAAAAAGCCAACAGTTCGCGCTCCTGGTCTTTGGTGGCCAGGCGGTTGGCCTTTTCAAACCAGTTTGCGATGGAAGGATCGCGACTGAAGACGATCTTGCGATGCGCAAAAAAATTGCAGGAAAAAGCCGTCCGCGAGGCCCCCTCCACCATTTTCTTGAATCGGCTGCGTGGAATCACCTCGGCATGCAGATTAATTCCATCTTCGACGAGAATGCGAAAGATCCGCTCGTCTTCTCCGTCGCTGGGCAAGCGTCGCGTGACGCCATCCGCTTCGATGATCCACAGCGACAGCGATTCGCGGCGCCAGATGAGTTCTTCCGTCAGGCTCCCCACCAGCACAACCGCCAGGACATACCGATCCTGCTCGATGCGCTCGATGAATTGCCGCAGCGCCGTTTCAAATCGTGCAAGTTTTTCAGTGTCCTTTTCAGAGCGCACGGCTGCCGCCTAAAAGTTGTGGAGTTGGTCAAAGTCGTAATGAAGACCCGCGTATTGAAGTTTACATGCGGCGGTTGCGGAACGCCAAGGAAATGCAAGGCTTCTGCCACGGTGTGCCGCGGCTTAATGCATTACGACCTTGCGCTGTAAGCGACAGGTGGGCGTCAGCAACGGCGTTTCGATCGCGCCGGTTCTGTAAGACCTGCGCATGAAAAAAGCCGCCCGGAGGCGGCTGGGTTTGGACCGGAGCTATTGATTTCAATGCGATTAAATTGGCAAGCGAGCAATCCGCAGCCGCGAACCCAGGCCCAGCATCGCAAGTAGCGCCGCGGCGGACCAGAGCGGAGCCGGCAGAGGCGCGGGTGGCGGTGTGTTGGGTTGATTAACAATAGCGCCGGACAACAAAGTCAGACTCGTTCCACCGAAGAAGAGCCGGCCGTTAAAGCTTCCGTCAAGATTGCCGGTGCTGTTGGGGGCAATGACCGTTCCAGTGATGGTGTTGCCGACGTGAGTATTGACCGAATCAGTGCCAATCAGGTCGATGACGATCTGGTTCGGGTTGATTCCAGCGCCGCCGAGGATGCCGTCCGATCCGCCGAGGTTGATGTTCCCGGTAACGTTCAAGATAAATAGGTCGCTGGCGCTTCCGTTGAGCGTGAGGGCGGATGAAATGTCGCCATTGATGTCGATGACATTTGTCCCGCCGTTGCCGGTGATGGTCGTGGGAGAACTGATACCTGAACGGATTTGAGTCGGCGCGAGAGCCGTGTATGTGTTGTAGGCGGATATGGCGTCGTTCACGGCGCCCGTTAAATTCTGGCCGGTGCTCACCGTACCGCTGACGTTCGTGTTGCCTGCTTTGTCGTTAGTGAAGGATGCGCCCGTACCCACCAGCACGTTTCCATTCACCGCTGACGGCGCAAAGATGTGGAGGCTGCTGGTTCCACCGACGCCCACATTGCCATTTACGGTTACCAGGGAAAAATTATCCTGCAGGCTGTTGAAGCCAAGCACCGCATAGTTGGCTGACTGTCCGAGATTGACCGAATCGGCCCGGCTGGTGTTTTGAAATGCGCCGCCGAACCCCCCGGCAATCAGCGCAAGGGATAGAAGCCGCGCAGCGCGTGTCTTGAGAAACATCATCCTTCCACTCCAAACGTCTATGTAATTGGTCCCCAAAGCCCGAGCTCTCGCCCTAGCCAACAATTGCTAACAAACCCCAATACATCATAAAAGACGAAGGAGTCGTGTCAAGGCAATTTCTTGACAGTTCATTACGCCGATTAATCGGATCAAATGAGGATCGTCATCTAGAGTAAACAGGGTGGGATAGACCGCCGATTTAGGCTAGGCAAGCTGGATAAAGGCTCAATTTCCGGCTTGAAATACAGCTCTAAGAATCGTGGACTAAAGTGCCCCGCTTTCCCGTCCGATGCTCACTTCCTGTGGGACACTCTGTGCAGGCGCTCGAAGCGGATCATATGGACCGTGGCTTATTGAGACCTATCTTGTTTTGACGCAGATGTTCGTACCGGTCCTCCCGTCCGTCACCGCTGAATAGCCCGATAATCGACTGGCCAGGCCTCGAAAGGTCGTTGGCGCAGTCCAGCATTATGCGAAAGCCGGACCGACAATCCCAGGGGCGGCGAAGGCGCGCAGGCGGCGCCACACACCGACGCGGTGGCGCGGTGCTGGAACTCGTTCTCGTTTTGCCGATCCTGCTCGCAATCTCGTTCGGGGCGACCGATTACGGCTACTATTTTTACGTCAAGAATACGATTCAGGGAGCTGCGTTGGCGGGTGGAAGAGCTGCAGCGCCCGTCGGCGCCGTCAATACTGATGTGACGACCGCAGTGGCCAACATGATGAGCGCCTCGGGATTCACGTCATCGACCTACACAACGACGATCACGGACATTAATGGCAACGCGCTGGATTTAAGTTCGACGGGATCGGGCGTCCCCGTGAAGGTCACCGTGTCGTGTAGCTGGGGGACAGTCGGCGTGCATGCACTGCCAGTCTATCTCGGCGGTATTCCGAGCACGAAAACAGTAAGCGGCGTTAGCGTCATGATGACCGAGTAAGGAAGGCATTGCAGGAAATCCACTCCGTTGAGCGGAGGAGCCGGAAATGAACTCTTCACAGAAGCGGATTGCTGTACGCGGCATGGTCCTGCTTTATGTGATGTTTGCGCTGATCGCTTTCGTCGGCATGGTATCCCTTTCGGTGGATGTGGCGCATGTTCAGGTGGTGAAGTCCCAACTGCGGCAGGCGGCTGACGCCGCAGCTCGATACGCTGCGGTGGGACTGCAAACCAGCCCTACTGCCGCGCGAAACAATGCGGTCACCGCCGCTGGGTACAACCTCTGCGATGGGACCGCTGTCACACTCGATCCCAACAATGACATCCAGTTGGGCTCATGGGATGCCAGTTCCCGAACATTTACTCCCCTGACGGGCTCGGCCCAAAGCGCGGCAACCGCAGTGCGCGTTACTGCCCGACGAACCTTCGCGACGGGAAATGCAGTCAAGCTGTCCTTCGCGCCGCTCATCGGCATTTCGACATGCGATGTCCATTCCATGGCGACTGCCGTCAGCAGCACCTACGGGTTTGCCATCGTCGGCATCTCCTCGTTATCCACGGGAACTCAGGGTGGCAATCACTACATTCACATCGATAGCTGGAACTCCAGCGTCAGTGCTTACAGTACCTATCCCATGAGCAGCAACGGAAACTGCTCGAGCAATGGGAACATCAGCCTCATAACCGGAACCGTCATTAATGGCAGTTGCCAGCCGGGAACCGGCAAAAGCGTTTCCATGTCAGGCAGCACAGTGACCGGGTCCACGGCGCCGCTCAGCTATACGTTGAATTTCCCGGCGCCCAATCCGGGGTCGGCCGCAACGATCAATGACAATGCGAACCTTCCGGGAGCGTACTTCAACTCCTCCACGGGCGATTTCACCATCCCCAACAACGTAACCCTCACGCTTCCGGGTGGCACCTACTACATCAACAACCTCGACTGGGAGGCGGCCACCATCACTTTCACTGGGCCGGCGGTTTTTTACATCACTGGAACTGGGAATTCCAAGCATGCAAGCAACGGTTTCTGGACTTTCAACAACCATATCACGACTTACCAGAACCTTCCCAAGAACCTCAAATTCGAAGTATGCAGCGCCACCAAGGTTCAGTATGACTTCGATCAGGCATGCTACGCAGTGCTGTATGCGCCGTTGGCCACCGTCACCACCTGGGGCAATGCGGATGATTACGGCGCGGTAGTCGGCAATGTCCTCAATATGTATGTGGGTTGGCATGTCGATGAAACCCTCGGCGGAGCGGGCGTGCAGGGAAAGATCTGGGTCGTGCAATGACCGGATTGGCGTAGGGAGCAGAACGAGCGAAGGAATGTTCCGCGTCTCCCCGGATGCAGCGGGAGCGGTTCCGGCGAGGCTTGATCAGTTTATTGCTCCCCCGAATCGCGAAGAAGAAGCGCCATTCTTCCCAGGTCCCCGAGCGACGCGTCGATCGCGGATTGTAATGCGGGGCGAAGCTGCGGGCCGGGACGAATGGGTTTTCCCTGGCTGTTGATCTTCAATGCGCCCGACTCCGCAAGTTTGACCAGCGGTACAAGCATCTGGCTTTTGTCATGCTGTCCATCCAGCATGGGAATGATTCGCCGATCCAGATCGGAGACGCGAGTCCACTCGTGGCGGAGATTGGTCACGACGTTCGATTCAGCCGCCTGAAGGCGCGCCAGCGCGGTGGTGCGCGGCCTCTGCGGGGGCACGACAGCACAAGACGTCGGGCAGACGGACAAATCCAACTGGGCGATGGCGTAGAGTTGAAGGATTTGCATGACAGCCTTGGCGCCCAGTTCATCGTTGATCCCGGTTTCGATCGCGCGCGACTTGCCGCTGGCCAGTGAAACGGCGGCGGCGATAAGTTCCCTGAAGGGCATGGAGGCCGGCCAGCATTTGGCGAGTGTCAACAGCAGTCCCTTGACCACGGGTTCCGAGGTCGTGGTGGTCATTCCGCGCGGACTGCGAAAATTTACGTTTGTTGGTGAGCGCACATCGGGATTTGACTCTTCGGGTTTGGCCGGTGATGAGACGTGCAGGTCGATCAGCCGCTGCGGATCAAAGTCCCAATTCAGTTTCAGATCGGCATGACATAGAACGCTGGCGCGAAACGCCCGATTACAGACGAAATCCAGATATTGTTCCTGCTCGAGCATGTCGGCAGAAACAGCTTCGATGGCCGTGAGCGCCTCGCGCGCAACTTGGGCCAGCGCCGGCCGGCTGAATGGATTCGCTTCCCCAACGTATTGCAGGCCCTGTTCTGCTGCCCGCGCGGCGAACTCGTGGAAATAGCACGGCACGTTCTGGTCTTCCAGATATTCGTGCGCGATGTAGTAATCCTGCTTTTCTTTTGATCCAACGATTGCCATCTCGCGCATGAGCAGTCGCCAATAGGGTTCATCCAGCTTGCTGCCGGTCTGTGCGAACTGAGCGATCATGCTTCGCGCCTGCGCCGCGCGTTTCAATGGGTTATCAAATTTGCGAGCGTGGTATTGCATCATGTCCCGGACGATGCCCCGCATGCGCCACCCGGGATTGGTGTTGTAGCTGATGTAGGCCATGCCATTGGGCGAGAGGTGCTGCGAACAAATCTGCAGGATTTTGTTCTGCACCTCCGGCGGCACCCAGGAATAAAGGCCGTGAGCAATGATGTAGTCGAACTGCCCGAAGTCTGGACCAACCTGCATGAGGTCCATCGCAATGAGTTGCAGATTTGTAAGCCCTAGCCGATTCGCGACCGCCCGGCCGTCGGCGATCTGCCTTGAAGATGCATCAAGACCAACAAATTGGGACCGGGGGTAAAGCTCAGCGAGCGGCATGAGATTTCCGCCAAAGCCGCAGCCCAGCTCCAACACGCGTGCTTCAGAAGGATTCGGCGGCGCTAACCCAAGGAGGGTCGCGAGAGTTGCCAGCCGCTCCGGTCGAGTGTGCGGGAAAGGCGCACTCTCGTAAGGCAGCAGGTCATACGCGTTAGCAGCTTGTCCAAGCATCTCCTTCGGGGCAGGAAACGGCTCGGCGCGCTGTCCCGTTTCTTGGTCAGCCGGGTGATCAGACATGATGGATTCTCCAGAGACAGCAGGTCAAAAGCCCAGACGATTCAGCGGGTGCGGACGGGAAGCGGTCCCACTAAAGAATATACTCTCGGGACGCGAATCATTTCAAAGCAAGTATCCGGCACTGTGAGTCGCAGCAGTACTGGTCGATAGATCGCACCCGCAGAAAAAGTCCCGAATTCGAAAAGATCCTGCCGCAAGGCGCAAAAAATTGTCATTTTTTTGTTGCGAGGCGGAGATCGCTGGCTCTAATGTGTGGTGTCCTCCGGGCTATCCTCGGGAAGGTAAGTGCCTCTCCCACATCTTGATGCCGCTTCGTCGCTTTTGAGGGCTCGGCGCCGGCATGCTCGGAGGCAGGGTGACTGCCCTTGGATATCGTCCAAGGATTTCTTGGAGAAGAGGAGCTACACATGAATAGCTGCAAAATGACGGGTTTGGGGTTGATGGCGCTTTGCGCAGGGGTTGCCGGAATGACTGTGACGCCTGCCAAGGCTGGTGCAATCACGGGCGTCACAGGAGGCTTTCAGGATTACGTTACGTCGAACGGCACAACGAGCGCATTGATGGGAAAGATCAACATCCAACAGAATGCAGTGACCGGCGATGTGACGATCACGTTCCTTCAGGGCGTCAATGACAACGTCTACGGCACAAGCGCCTCTACTGACCCCATGTGGGGCAGTAAAGGTCACACCTTCAGCGATCTTCTGGGAAGCGACAAGGCGGAATTCATCATCTACGGTGGGAGTACGGCGCTCCTGGACGTCACGATCGATTACGTCGCAAACGTCACCGGAACGCTTTCCTGGTCCACGGTGGACGGGACCATGACAAAGACTTATGGCTCCAACTATGGATCAGCCGGCTTTTTTGTGAACACGAGTAAAGGAGGTACCATCGCAAACTCCGATGGCAGCTTAAACAGCGGCAACTCGAAATACATTTTGAATTTCGACACGACGCTCACCGATGACTTGAATCAAAGCCCCGCGTATTACGGCGATACCACCAACTCTCCGGTCGGCGATCCGAATTGGAACAATGTGAATGGATATAGCCTCACGATTGCGGGCCAGCTCTTCACCGACAACAGCAAATCCTTCGGCGGCGTGAACCTTTCGCTCGTCCATGATTCTCCTCAAGGGGCTTATGAAACTCCATCGATTACCACGCCGGCGCCTTTGCCTTCTTCTGCCTGGAGCGGGATGGGTCTGATCGGATTACTGGCCGGGACAAAACTGTCCCGCCGGCTCCGGCGCAGGCGGGCGGAGTTGGCATGAGGACTTGGCATGATCAACTCTCTCGCCTGCGGTGAGAGCGCTTTAGTCCGCATCCGTTCAATAACGAGGCCCGGCGAGTCATGCTGACGCGCCGGGCCTTCTAATTCATTGATTGTGTCTCAGAGTCGGCGGTGTTCCTCTGCAAAGCGTCCCCCTTTGCGCTTCCCCAAACCCGCCGACTTTCTTATTGTGCTAGGAACACGTTCGCCCCGGCACCGCCAACCAGCGACAGATCGTAATAAATGTTTGAGTTGCCGCTCTCGGTGACGCTGAGGGCGACGACCCGTCCGGCCAGTGAGCCGCCGCCTGAAAGCGAGAAGGCGCTTTGGGGGGCATAGACATCGGCATAGAGTGTGCCGCCGCCGCTTACGGAGACGGAGCCTCCGTTGGAGCCGACATAGAGCCGGAAGTTGGCGGGGACGTTATTGCTGGTCGAAACCGATCCGCCGCTGAGGTTCACGTTGCCGTTGACGTACACAATAGCCGGTCCAGAAAACTGCAGAGTGCTTCCGCCGGAAAGTGAGATGGAGTGGAAGTAATACGTGCCGCCGCTCAAAGTGAGGTTTGCGCCGCCACTGAGGCTCAGATCTTTACTGGCGCTGAGATACGCTGACGGGATCGATGCATCGTTATTCGAGGACGCGGCATTTCCGAAACTCACGTTCGGAAAACTTAACGGCTGTGGCAGATTTCCAATGGTTCCGCTGACCGCGCTGGGCGATGCATTGACCGTCATGCCGGGCCCTGCCAGGGCATTCCCGTTGATCGTCGCGCCACCTGAAAGTGTTATGTTTCCGTTGCTGGCGATCGTTCCGCTGTTTTGCGGCGAGGTGATGTAGCCGGTGGAATTCGACGTTGAATAGTAACTGTCGGAGACGCCACCGGCCATCGAGACAAAGTTCAAGCCGACAACTCCGTAGGGAGAGCCGGCAAGGCACGCGATGGATGTGGCATGCACATCGCAGGTGCTCCGTCCGACGATGCCCGCAAAAATGAGAGGAACCGCGTTGCTGTTAGCAGATGTTCGACTGGCTCTCACACGGACGGCGTTGGGCTCAACGAAACTACCATTGGGTGTGACGGTGAAGGTTGCAGAGTGCGGATCCCAGTTGCCAAACTCAATGTTGCTGGAATTGATGACCACCGAATTGCCATCACAGACATTGTATCCTGCGGCTGCGATCGCCTGGCTGCGGGCCGGGCCGGTATCTGGAAGTGCCAGCGCGCCCGCGCGCGCCGCGGCATCGGCAGCGAACTGCAATTGACGCTTGGCCAAATAAACGCGTGCGCCGTCCAGACCCAGAGAGACGAATCCCATGAAAAGGATCATGGCGACCGACATGTAGATCAGGATCGTCCCCCGCCGGTTTGCGATGTTTGGGGACATGTTCACTCCTTGATCATCACGGCGGTGCCGATGACCTGCTTCGATGAATCAATTCCGCCCAGAAACGTCGGCAACGTGTGAACGCCGACGTTGCTCCAGGTGGCGGTGACGGTCACGGTGACTGCGGCGCCCTTGGACGCAGTGCTGACGTCTGTTGGATTGGTGGTGATCGTGTAGCTGGAGTTACCAAATCCACTGGCGGTCAGAGAAGCCGAAATGGCGCTGGTGACTGAGGAGTTGGTTGCGCTCTCCGGTACGGCCGCTCGGACCCCAATTTGTGCTGCCGAGACAAGCGAATTCTTGGCGAAGAAGAAATAGCCGTAATCGACCAGGCCGAACGTGAGCATCAAGAGCAGGGGGAGCGCCAGGACGAACTCGATCATCGACCCGCCGATGCGGTCGTGCGACCGACGCGTGCCGAGGCGCCGGCTCCGATAATTTTCTGGTGGATACCGCGTCATTGCAAAAAGCGAACTCTGACGCCCAGGGCCATCCGTTAACCTGGAACGGCAGATGCGGTTTGGGCGACTCCATGCCGAACAAATGGCGGCGCGGCCTCAATGCCTGGAATCGCCTTAAGACAGAGCTTCTCTTACCTTACAATGCAATCGGGCGGGAGTGCGGGGAAGTTAAGAATCTTGCTATTTGAGTTTATCGGCGCGCCTGACGGCTTCGCCGTGCGGGTCTTATAAAATGCTAAAGCTCTACAGCACCTGAGGCAGTTTCAGGCATCTTCTGACCACTGAAGTATCCATCCGTTTAGGACGATTAGATAAAGGCGGTCAGATATGTCGGCCTGTCGAATGCTCGAGGAGCCACCTCATTGCAAAAGGGAGCGTCGCGTGTTTCCATCGGGGACTAGCGCAGTTGGCGGCAACAACACTTCTCGCCACGGCCTGGTGCTGATTTACGTCATGCTGTGCATGATCATTTTTCTGGTCGTTGCTTCGCTTGCAATTGACATGGGGCACGCTCGGCTGGCCAAGACGCAGCTTCAATTCGCGGCCGACGCCGCGGCGCGGGCGGCGTGCGAAGATCTACCCTATGGCCAAACCACCGCCCGCAAGACGGCCGTCACCATTGGCGCCGCCAACAACGTGGATGGCACGCCGCTGGTCATCACCCCTGGCACCGACATCGTGTTCGGGACCTGGGACCCCACCGCCAGAACCTTTACGCCATCCAGCGGCTTAGGGAGTGGAACTGGGAACGCGATTCAGATTAACGCATCGCGGACGGCGGCAAAGGGGAACGCAATCCAACTCGCTTTTGCTTCAGTTTTCAGCGCCGGCACCAGCGATATCCATGCGACGGCAACCGCCTGCTTTGCCGGTGGAAATGGCGCCTATTCCATCGTCGGAATGAACAGCATCAGCATGACCCTTAACTCCTACACCGACAGCTACAACTCTTCGGTGGCGCCTTACAACTCTTTAAGTCCAAACCATCGCGGTTCAATCGCGTCGAATGGCAATATCAGCCTCTCGGGTTCGGTCAACGTTGATGGAGATTCCCGGGCCGGCGTCGGCAAAGCGACAACTGTCGCCGGCAGTGCGAAGGTGACCGGGCTCAATGCGCCGCTCGGGACGGTCATGAAATATCCCAGCGTTACGCTGCCCTCTACCTACACCGACCTGGGCGACGTCAACATCAGCAGCGGAACGAGCAGCATCCCCGGCGGAACTTATCTCATCCACAACCTGACGCTGAGCGGATCGGCCCATATCATCTGGACCGGCCCGACCGTACTGTACATTCAAAATAGCTACACCGTGACGAACACCGTCCAGATCGACACCTATCAGAATATCCCTTCCAATCGCGTACTGAACTTCCTCCCGACCTGCACCACGGCAACCTGGAGCGGCACCAATGTCTGCACCGGCGACCTCTATGCGCCGGATACCGATTTCACCATCGGCGGGACCGTGCAAATGTTTGGCCGAATCCTCGCCAAGTCCATCACCCATTCCGGCGGCGGTGGAATGCATTACGATGAAGCGCTGAACCCTCCCGGCGGCGGCACGACCGGGCCGTCGGTGACGCTCGTGCAATGAGCGGCATCGCCGCCAGGTAGTGCGCAAGATCCAACCGGCGCATATTCGCATTAGCTGGTCTTAGCAACGCCGACGTCCACGTCGGTTCTTCTGCATGTATTTCCGACGAGGGCGTCGGCATTCCAATTTTCCCCACCGCGCGGCAGTAGTCATCATTTAACGGGCGGATAGGATGGTCACGAGTTGATCGGCCCACGATGGCCGGAGCAAGGGCTCATGACCAGGCAGTTTGGACAATTCGAGGCGGTGGCGCAGCTTCATGCGGGGCCGTTCGGCACGCTGTTTAAAGCGCGCTATTCGCGCCGGCGCGGCGATTATGCCGTCCGGTATTTCAACCCCGACCCGGTCCTTGCCAATCCAGATCAAATCAAACAGGCGCTGGCCGATTTTGTCGAGCGCGGGCAGCTTGAGCGAAGACTGGTAGCCGAGGGCGCGACGCATTGGGTGCGGGTGCATGAGCTGGTGAGCGGCGAAGGCGGGTACCGCGTACTGGATTATTATTCGCAGACCGCTCGCACGCTGATTCAGAATCACGCCGAGCTGACCGGGCTTGAATTGCACTCAATCATCAGCGGCGTCGTCGCGGGGCTGGTGGAATTGAAGAAGATTGCCGCGCGGTCGCATGGAAATTTGAAGCCGGAGAATGTGCTGCTGGACCGGCGGAAGCGGCGCGGGGCTTATACGGTGGCGCTGGTGGATGCCGCCGCGACCTGGCAGCTTGGGGCCGCGGGAGATGCCGAGCGACGGGATCTGTGCGCGGTGGGGAATCTGATTCACGATCTGGTCATTCCCGATCCGCGGTCCGTGCATCACGCAGGCCCGTCGCCGCGATGGGAAGCGCTGGGGCCTGTCGGCGAAAGCTGGCGTTCGCTTTGTAATGATTTAATCGCGGATGATGCCGACCGCTTGCTGGCGAATCTGGAAGAGCTTCAATCGCGGGTGGCTCATCTTGGGCAGCACCATGCGGGAGGAGATGGATCAAACAGAGGTATCTTAGTTGCCGCTACTGCGATCATCATACTTGCTGGCGGTCTCGCCATCGCATATCCATTTCTGAGTAAGCACGTCAAGCTCCCATGGATCGCGCGAGGCGAAGGCAAGCAGAATGTGCCGACAACATTGCCGGTCGATCGGGCCACGACGCGTCCGCAAGTGAGTACGCCGGCGACGCAGCCGATTGTGATCAATCTGCCGGAGCACCCTGCTACGCAACCGACGACTGAAGTAGCCACGACGCAGCGACCGGGAAACTCAAATCCATCGACTAAGCCTGTGGTTGTCGTCGATACGCGTCCAGTTGAAACAACCCGGCCGGCGCTGGTCGCGGATTCGCAACCTGTGCTGACCACGCAGCAGGTGGCCGACACGCGGCCGATCGCGACGACCCGCCCTATCGAGGTGGCGACAACGCAGTCCGTGGTCATGCCGGATCCGATTATCCAGCAGCGCAAGGACCTGATGGATTCGGCGGCGGCGCTTAGCACTCTGCTCGATCAGGGATACAGCGTTGCCGATTCGACCGGTGATTCATCGCTGGCAGATGCCATCGCCCGGTATCGCAAGGCCCGCGTTCCACTGAGCGCAGACGAAGCCGATAAGTTGACGGGTGATCTTGATGCACGGCTTCGCGATGAGGAAGCCGCCGCGGCCACCAGCGATCCGCAGAAGCTCCTGGAGCTGATCGGCCAATCAAAACAGCTTGACGTCGCAATGACTGCATGGCGTCGAATCAGCGGCGTACAGGCGCCCGTTGATGTGAACATGCTTCCCCAAGTGTTGGCTGCATCGCAGCAGCTTTCGGCATTGATCGACCGCATCGCCAAGCCGGAACGTCAGACCGAATTGAAAGGCCAGCTTTCGTCGAGTCTGGCACCGATCTGGGAACGCGCGATGCAGTCGGCCACAACGACCGATGCGACGGATCGAGGCCTGGAGCTAGCGCGCCAGTTTCGGGCTTCGCAATCGGCGATCGACGCCACCCGCGCGGCGCGAACGCTAAAACGACGTGGCGAAATCATCGAGGACCTCGGTCAACTTCGCCCGCCGGTCAGCGCCGCCGAATATAGCGCGGTGAAGGAAATGGCCGATTCGGGGCGCACGTTGGCCGAGCCGAATCGCGGTCGGCTTCTGAAGCTGCCGGAGGATCCGCCAGGGTCTCGTTCGTTAACGCGCGTCGAGGCGATGTTTCCAGACCTGGCCGCCTATCGCTGGCTCATTGGGGCCCGCGCGCAGGCGTCGCGCGTCACCACAAGCGATCGCGGCGAACTCTTCGCAGCGGCAACCATCGCCATGGCGCGGGCCGGCTATATCCATGATGCGCTCGACACCATCGAGGCAATGGAATCGTCGCCCGCCAAGGCGCAGGCATATATCGAGATTGCCAAGGCGCAGACGACAGTCCGACAAGTCGTACCGGCCAATCAGACGCTCTCGCGGGCGATGGGAATTGGTTCGCTGATCCGCGATCCCAGCGCGCGGGCAAAGGTGTTGGCAAGCATCGCCGAAGCGCAATCGCGCATGGGCCGCAGTTCCGATGCGATGGCCACGCTCGCACGGGCCAAAAGCTCGATCGAGGAAGTTGCTCAGGGCGACGCGAAGACCGACGCCCTGCTTATCCTCTGCAGCGCGCAGGCCCGGCTTGGCGATTATTCCGCGGCCTATGCAACCGCCTCACCGCTGAAAGCCTCTCCTGCACGTGCCGATGAAGCAACGCGAGAAATCGTCTGTGCTCAGGCTGATGCCGGTCAGATTGCCCAGGCACAAGCTGGCCTTGCGAACATTAAGCTTCCACAGGAGCAGGCGCTCGCGCGCGAGCATCTTGTGATGGCACAGATCCGAGCCGGGAAGTTGGATGAGGCGCTCGCAACCGCTGATGGAATCGAAACACCCGCGCCGCGCGGCCGAGCGTATGCCGCGATCTGCGAGGCATTTTTCCATGCCGGGAATGCTTCAAAAGCTTCATCCGCTATGGAGTCGGCAATATCGAATCTCGGCGTTGGAGACCAGGCACACCGGTGGGAACTGTATCCCGAAGTCGCTCGCGTGCAGACAGCCATCGGCAAGATCGCCGATGCCCGCGCGACCGCCGATCAGATCGAAGACCTGCCGACCAAAGCGTCGGCCTCGTGTCTGATTGCAATGGAGCAAAGCCGGGCTGGTGATTCGGCTGGCGCAGCAAAGAGCCTGCAATCCGCGGCCAGTTCCATCGCTCGCGCTCCGGGCGCACATCGCGTCGCCGCTTTGGCGCTTATCGTAAAGGCGCAGGTGCAGTTGAACGACTCGGCATCAGCCAATGCGACGCTCGATTCGGCGCGCAGCGCCGCCCCCAGCACGACATCGGCGGATACGGAAGTGGATGATCGCGCGCTCATCGAAGCCGAGGTCGAGGCAGGTGCATGGGATGCCATTGATGCAAGCGCCGGAGGAAATGCCGCCGCCCGATGTCGAGTGCTCATCGCGGCGGCGCAAGCGATTTCATTGACCGCGCCAATCATGCGAATGCCGTAACGCTGAATCTCGGAAGCAGTGCCTGCATCTGGAGGACGGCAGTCCCCTGCCGCCGCGAGTTCACGATAGCCGCCAAGCACGGATCGTAGATGACTTTAAAGAGCCGCGCACGAAGTAAGCGGTCCGGATGCGCCCCACGCGCCCAATCCGCTTACTTCGTGCGCGGCTCTTTCAATCTCGAAGCGCTCGCGGCGTCGCAGGAGCGAGGCCCTCCAGTGCGTGACGCGCAGTCCGTCTTTCGCCCGAAATTGGACGCGGCTGTCATGTCGGATAAGCTAAATATTTGCTCGTTGCGTCCGAACAGAGGCGATCGATGAATGCTTTCACCCACCGTTCGCAGATGGCGCCTGCATGCCGGCTGCTATCGCTTTCGATAGCGGCAGTCATCGTGATGTTCGCGACCGGCTGCGGCGCGCCGCCTCCCGTCGGGGTCAATACGATCGATGCACTGACTGGCGTCCCCCTGCCCGGCGTGCAGGTCGAGCGATCAGGGAAGGAAGGATCGGCCGTTGTCGGAAAGACCGACGCGTCGGGCCATCTGCTCGCCATCCACGTGAAGCTTGGCGATCGCCTCTCTTTCACCCATGAAGGCTATTTGCCGCGCATCGTGCAGATTGGCCTGTTCAATGCTCAGCCCATGAAATTCATCCCCGGCTCAAAGAACGAAGACCATCCGCAGGGGCTTTATGCCGCCGATCCGGAGGATGAGACGCTCAACTACGCCGCCGACCGGACGATCATTGTGCTGATGCATCCGGAGACGAATTAGCGTTTCGCACCCAACCGCCGACGCGCAGCGTCGTCGTCATCCCTTTAGCCGCCCCTTTGTGGGGCGCGTCTGATGGGATGGAAGCAGTTGCGGTGTGAAATCGCCGAGCGACGCGAATTTGGTTATCGAAAAGCACCGTCGCGCGGGACGTGCCCTGGACGCGCTCCACTGAAGGAGCGGCTAAAGGGATGACGACGTCGCTGCGCGTCGGCGGTGGACAGGTAACTACGTCTCTGCCCTCACCGCCCCACCCGTCGGTCGCGTCCTCGGCGGCAGATCCGGATCCAGAAACCCCAGCGCATGCGGCGGCTTGATGATGCGGGTCCCGGCGGCTTCCTGTTCGGCTTTCAGTTGATCGCGCAGCTCCTGCATCTTTGTCCAATGAACGCGCGGGCGATAATGATGCTCGGCATGGAAGCCGTTGTTGAACCAGATCCAGTTGTAGAGCTTGTGATAGGAGCTCACGCCCCACGCCACCGGCACATCGGGGTTGCCGCCGTAGTGCAGGTAGTAGCCGTTGAGATACGAGAGGCAGTGGCCGAAATACCAGAACGGCAGGAAGTAGGCGATGAACCGCCAGTTCAAAAACCCGGCCAGGATGAAGCAAGCCATGAAGGCGACGATCTCAAACACGCCCCACCATGCCTCGCGCGGATTCAGGCGATAAATATCGGTGAACGTTTCCTTCGGATCGTCGCGGAAGAAGCTCAGGAAAACGTAAGACCAGGGATTCTCCGGCTCGCCTTCGTGGCCATGCTTGTAAATGGAAAGCGGATCATCCGTGTGGCCCGCGCTGTCAGGTCGGTCGGCATTTCCAATGTGATGCCGGCGGTGAATGTTCTCATAAAAAACCTGCGAAAAGCCCATCGTCACCGATTCCAGCAGGCTGAAGAGCCGGTTCAGCAATGGAGATCTGAAATAGGCATTGTGCAGGAAATTGTGGGAGATGCCGTTGATGTTCCAGGAGATGCTGATCGAGTAAACCAGCCCCAGCGGCACCAGCAGCCACCAATGCAGATGCGGGAAAGCCAGAAAAAGCAGGATCACGTAAGCAAAATGCGCCACCCCCGCCAGGACCGGAATCACATCCTTGCGCGAATACGCGAAGAGTTTTGAATTCGTGCTCACCCGCACGGTTTCCGCCAACGCCATAGCCCAGACAGGATAATCCGCAAAAATGGGTTGTGCAATATCGATTGAGGCGATTGCGGAGGTTGATGAATGTTTCTTCCTGACTTACAATATGTGTCAATTGACATAAGGATTAAGTCAGCATGCTCGCCGCCTTATTAGGTTCCACAAACAAGGAGCGCGTGCTGGTCTATCTGGCCAGCCGAGAGCGCGGATATGCGCGCGAGATCGGGCGCTTTTTCCGCGCGCCGCTTTATCCCATTCAACGGGCAATGGAAAGCCTGGAGGCGGCGGGAGTGCTCTGCAGCCGACCGGTTGGGAATACGCGCGAATTTGATTGGAATCAGCGCTACCCGGCGCGCCAGGAGTTAAGGCGGCTCGTTGAGCGCGCCCTGTCGCTTTACCCGCGCGATCTTCGCGAGAAGCTCCAGATTGTAAGAACCCGTCCGCGCCGAAAGGGCAAGCCTTTGTGAAGCCGGTGAAAAGCATGTCCGCCGAAGAGGTGGCGGCCTGGGTCTGCCAGGCATTGCAAGATGCTGGAGTCGTAGTCACTCTTACTGGCGGCGCGTGTGTATCAATCTGGTCGGAAGGAAAATACGCTTCTCATGACCTGGACTTTGTCGAAGAAGGACCCGTCCCGCGCCACCAGGTTCGCAAGGTTCTCAAGCAACTCGGCTTCAAAGAGAAAAGGCGGCATTTTCTCCACCCGCACACAGAGTTCTTTGTCGAATTCCCGACGGGCCCTTTAATGGTCGGCAATCAGCGCGTCGAGAAGGTGGCCGAGCGCAAAATCTCTACCGGATCACTTCGCCTGCTTTCTCCAACGGACTGCATCAAAGACCGTCTTGCGGCCTTCTACCACTGGAATGATCTTCAGTCGCTCGAACAGGCATTGATGGTTGCCCGCGCCCAGAAATTTGAGCTGGCGGACGTTCGACGCTGGTCTAAAGCCGAATCAAAGTACGCAGCGTTCCGGAAATTTGAGCGGCTTCTAAAGACTTCTCCGAAGAAGCGGAAGGCTTCGTGATTAATTCAAGATCCGTCACCCATCGCCTTCTCAATCAATTCCCTCAGAATCGATCGATGGCAGCGCGACTCGCGAACGCACGCGGAGGAGCAAAGTAGTGTGATGGTTTCGCCCGCCGCGACACGCTTGGCGAGTGACGTGATTAGTGGGCCGTTCTTTTTCTGTTCCTGAAGGTAATGGCGCCGATACTGTTCCCAGGGGATCGGCGAGGAAGTTTGCGTGTAAACGGCGGCGTGTAATTGGCGCGGGGGCCCTAGTTCGGGGCGCCATTCATTCCACGTTTCGTTTTGTTTACTCACGCCGCGCGGGCGATAGCGCGTAATCAGTAATCGAAAACCATCATCAGGCTCGATCGGATCATCCCATCGCTTGGTCTTGATTGGCATGGGTCCCCATGCATCAGTGCGTCGGCTCTTCGACGTCGAACATCTCGAGTCGCTCGATATAGGAAACCGGCCGATGGGTGCCTACCTTCTGCATGCGGTGGATCACGTCGCCAACCTCGCCCGCCCAGCGCAGCACGTCCGCCAGATCGCGCTGGACGTCTTCCATCGTGTCGGGGGGATGACGGATGAGTCCTTCGAGCGTGACCATCACCGCCGTCATCGGCTGGGCAAGCTGATGGCAGGCTTCCTTGAGCGTTTCGACCAGAACACGCTGGCGCTCGGCCTCCATCAGCAGGCCGATGCCGAATTTGCTCTTCAGGCTCACATTCATCCGCGCCAAAAGCACCGGAAGATTCACCGGTTTAATGATGTAATCGTTGGCTCCGCTGTCGAGCCCTTTGATCACATCTTCTGTTTCTCCCAGAGCCGTCACGAGGATGATCGGCAGCGTGTCCTGCGGAAAATGCTTGCGGATTTCCTTCAGCACATCCAGCCCGCTCATGCCCGGCATCTGGATATCCAGCAGCAGCAAATCGGGCGGCTGGCTTTCGATCGAGCGGAGACATGCCGGGCCATCGGAAACGGCCGACACGCGAAATCCGCGCGACGTCAGCCGGCGCAGGAGCATGTCCTGGCTCATCGGATCATCTTCGGCAATGAGGATGCGCGGTTTGTATCTCATGCGAGGCATGAGATTCTAGGAAATCAGCGTGCCAAGTGAAGAAATGTCGGAAAAAAGTTTTTGATCGTGTGCGCCAGCGCGCATTCCGGTCGATCAATGCACGCCTTTTGTCGCGAGCCAACGCTCGGCATCGAGAGCCGCCTTGCAGCCCATGCCGGCGGCGGTGATTGCCTGGCGGTAAATCGGATCGGCCACGTCCCCTGCCGCGAAGATGCCCTCGACGCTGGTGGTCGTGCGATGCGGATCCTTCAATACAAGGAATCCCTTGGAATCGGTTTCCACCTGCCGGCCCAGAAACTTGGTATTAGGCGTGTGGCCAATCGCGACAAACATGCCGGCGGCTTCGATCGTCTTGGTTTCATTGGTCACAAGATTTCGCACGCGGACTCCGTTCATCGAGAGCACCTCCCCGCCATGCGCCTCGACCGTTTCGCCGAGAACTTCTTCTACTGCCGAATTCCAGTGGGGCTTCACCTTTGGATTGTCGAGCAAACGCTTAGCCATGATGGGCGAAGCGCGATTGAGCGTATCCCGGCGATGGACGAGATGAACGACGCTCGCGAATTTGGTCAGGTAGGAGCCTTCTTCGCAGGCCGAATCTCCCCCACCGACAACGATTAGTGGCTTGTTGCGAAATCGCGGCAGCGCTCCGTCGCAAACAGCGCAAGCTGACACTCCAAAGTTCTTATACTTCGACTCCGAATCCAGTCCGAGATAGTTGGCGCTGGCGCCTGTCGCGATGACCAACGAATGGGCCTCGACGATCGTGCCAGCTGTGTCCTTCAGAACAAACGGCCTTCGCGTCACATCGACCGTTTCAATGTCTTCAGTGATGATGCGCGTGCCAAAGCGCTCGGCCTGCTGGCGCATACGGATCATCAAATCCGGCCCCATAATTCCTTCGGGAAATCCGGGGAAATTCTCCACTTCGGTCGTGAGATTGAGCTGCCCGAGCGGGAGCGTGCCGCGCAGGCGATTGTCTTCGCTGATCGCGCCTTCATAGACGATTGGATTGAGATTTGCGCGGGCGGCATAAATGGCGCAAGTCCAGCCGGCCGGTCCCGAACCGATGATCACAAGTTTTTCAGCCATGCTTCGTTCCACTCAAAATAGCCGCTCTGATTTTCACTCAACGTATGCTCAATGCGCAGGCGATGCGTCGGCAGCAAATCGGGCAGATGATCGGGCTCAAAGAACTTTACTTCGAGCGATTCATCATCCGCCACGTGAACGTCTCCGCCAACGATATCGCACGCAAAAGTCGTCGCGCTGTAAAGCACCTGATCGCCGTTGCCATAGGTAACGATCGGATCGACGTAAACACCAACAAGTCGATTCGGACGAACGATCAGGCCTGTCTCCTCGCGCGCCTCACGTACCACTGCCTTGGCTAAAGGCTCGCCCGGCTCCGGCGCGCCGCCAATCACATACCACCGCCCATCGTCGCGCGAGCGATGAAGCAGCACCCGGTGATGATCGTCCAAAATGATTGCCGAAACTGCTGGCATCATCACGCACTGGTTGCCAATCTTCTGCCTGAGATTGCGAAGATATTCAGAGATCGGCATGGTTTATTGGATCATAGGCGCCGTCTCGCCGGACGTGGTTCGACGCTTCCTACGCCATCGCCGCTACAACTGCGTCTCCCACCTGACTTGTGCTGGCGGTGCCACCCAAGTCGCGCGTGTGATTTTTCGCATCAGCAACAACCTTCTGGCAGGCCTGCTGAATCGACGTTGCCGCTGCCCGCTGACCAAGGAAATCCAGCATCATCGCCACCGACAAAAACGTCGCGATCGGATTCGCATAGCCCTTGCCGGCGATATCCGGCGCGCTTCCATGCACCGGCTCAAACATGCTGGCGGTCTTCTTGGTCGGGTTGATGTTTCCGCTGGCCGCCATGCCCATGCCGCCCTGAATCGCCGCGCCCAGGTCGGTGATGATGTCGCCGAACATGTTGGTCGTGACGATCACATCATACACCTGCGGCTTGGTCACCATGTACATCGTGCAGGCATCCACATGGTGATAATCGGTGGCGAGGTCTTTGTATTCCAATTTCACTTCTTCAAATGCGCGAAGCCAGAGATTGTGCGCGTAGCGAAGCACGTTGGTCTTGGCTACCAGGGTCACCTTCTTGCGCCCCATTTGCCGGGCATGTTCAAAGGCAAAGCGGATGCAGCGCTCGACGCCATGCCGGGTAGTCACTTCAATCTGATTGGCCACTTCGTGAGGCGTGTTTTTGTAAAGGAAGCCGCCGTTCTGGCAATAAAGCCCCTCGGTGTTCTCGCGGACGATGATCATGTCGATATCGCGCGCGGTTGCATTCTTCAACGGGGTGGGGACCCCGGGCAGGAGCTTCGTCGGCCGGAGATTGATGTACTGATCCAGCTCGAAGCGCATCTTCAGCAGGATCTCTGTTTCGAGAATTCCCTGCGGAATCTGGGCCGAGCCGCGCGGATCGACGCCGACGGCGCCAAACAGGATCGCATCGTGCGCCGCCAGTTCCTTCAGCGCCGAATCTGGCAGCGTGATCTTCTTTTCCAGGTAGTATTCACCGCCGAAGGGATAGTCGGTGGTCGAGTAGCTGAAGCCGAACTTTCGGCCCGCCTCCTTGAGCACCTTCAACCCTTCCGGCACCACTTCCTTACCAACTCCGTCGCCGGGCATCACCGCAATTTTCATAGTCCCGCAAGACTAGCGGACGGTCGAGTTGGATTCAAACCCGCATGCTTCGTTGCGTCCGTCATCCCTTGCGGACAAATATCTCGGCATCCTCGCGAAGATTCGCGAGTGCTCTTTCGAAGAGGCGGCGGATTTCCTTTTCCACCTCGGCCACGTTTCGCCGCTGCGCAGGCATCGCCATCCAGCAGGCTTGGATGGCCTGGCGAACGGATTGGTCGACATGCCCGGGACCAAACATCTCGCTCATCTTCTCCATCGGGTTTTCGTTGTTGTCGTCATCGTCAGGTTTGGCGATGGCGTGATGGACATGAACGGCCATTGATCGCTCCTCTCGGACAGGTGCCAAAGAGTCTAATCAACCGGGATATGCGGGCAACATAAATGCCGCTGGCGTGGGGAAAAGGTGGCGCTAGTGCGACGCTCGATTGCGCTCTATTCGTCAAAGAAAGAGGGACGAGCCTTTCGACTCGTCCCTCGTGGGTTGCTGGGTTGTTGTGAAGAGTGCGTTTACCCGATTTCCTCGAGAATCGCGTTCTTCACGTTAGTGGGGACCGGGGCGTACTTCAGCGGCTCCATGGCGCTGCTGGCTCGGCCCTGGCTCATCGAACGAAGCTCGGTGGTGTAGCCGAACATTTCGCTCAGCGGAACCTCGGCTTCGACGATTCGCGTGTTGCCACGCTGCTCGCTGTTGGCGATCAAGCCGCGACGGCGGTTTAAGTCGCCCGTCACGTTGCCGACGAAATCCTCGGGCGTCGTGACGACGACCTTCATGATCGGCTCCAGCAGCGTCAGGCCGGCCTTGGTGGCCGCGTCGCGGAAGGCAAGCTGCCCGGCCAACTCGAAGGCGATCTGCGAGCTATCCACCTGGTGGTAGCTGCCGTCCACGAGCGTGACCTTCGCGTTGATCAGCGGATAGCTGGCCAACACGCCGGTCTTGGCGGCCATGCGCACGCCATATTCCACCGACGGGATGTACTCCTTGGGAATCGAGCCGCCGAAAATCTTGTTTTCGAACGCAATGCCGTCTTCCCAGCCGAGCTTCTTGAGCGCCTCGGCATCGAGGCCGGCGCCATCGAACGGCTCGATGTTGATCGTGCAGTCGCCGTACTGACCGCGACCACCCGACTGCTTGACGTGCTTGCCGCGCACGTTTTGAACGGCCTTGGTAATGGTTTCCTTGTAGGCCACTTTCGGCTTGCCGACGATGACTTCCACCTTGTGATCGCGCACCAGCTTGTTGCGCAGAATCTCCAGGTGAAGCTCGCCCATTCCGCTGATGATGGTCTGGCCGGTTTCTTCATCGTAATTGGCCTGGAAGGTCGGGTCCTCACGCTTGAGAGTCGTGAGGGCTTCGCCGAGCTTCTGCTTGTCGGCCGTCGTCTTAGGCTCGATCGACATCGAGATAACCGGCTCAGGGAAGGTCGGCTTCTCGAGGATGATCGGAGCATCGTCGGTGCAGAGCGTGTCGCCGGTCAAGGCTTCCTTGATGCCGATGCAGGCCACGATATCGCCGGCTTCGGCGACGTCGATCGGATTGCGATCGGCGGCATGCATCTGGAACATGCGCGAGATGTTTTCGCGCTTGCCGCGATTGCTGTTCAGCACGCGGCTGCCCTTTTCCAGCTTTCCGCTGTAGACGCGAACGTAGGTCAGATCGCCATGCTGGTCGTTGACGATTTTGAACGCAAGCCCGCAGAAGGGCTCGTCGGGCGACAGCTTTCGCTCGATGAGCTTCTCCGGATCCTTCACGTCATGCCCATGGATCGGCGGCAGGTCGGTCGGCGCGGGCAAATAGTCCACCACGCCGTCCAGCAGACGCTGAACGCCGACGTACTTTAATGCCGACCCGCAGAAAACCGGGTGACATTTGAACGCAATGGTACCCTTACGCAGCGCGCCACGAATTTCCTGTTCGGTCAGCGGCTCACTGTTCAGGTACTTCTCGGTCAGATGGTCATCCAGCTCGGCGGCCTTTTCTTCGAGCTGATGGCGCCACTTCTGGAAGCGCTCCTTTTCATCCTCCGGGATGGGCTTTTCGATCATGGTCTTGCCCTTGTCCTTCTCGTCCTGGAGGTTGTAGTAAATCGCCACGCCGCGGATCAGGTCGATGATGCCTTTAAAGGTGCTGCTCTGGCCGATTGGAATCTGCACCGCAACAGCCGGGGCGCCGAGGCGCTCGAGGATGCTGTTGAAGCTGAAGTCAAAGTCAGCGCCAAGCTTGTCCATCTTATTGATGAAGCAAACGCGCGGAACGCTGTACTTGGTGGCCTGTCGCCAGACGGTTTCCGACTGGGCTTCCACGCCTTCTTTGCCGTCGAATACGGCTACCGCGCCGTCGAGAACGCGCATCGAGCGTTCGACCTCGGCGGTGAAGTCCACGTGGCCGGGCGTATCGATCAGGTTGATCGTGTAACGCTCGCCGAAGCGGTCCCAGGGACAGGTGGTGGCGGCGGAGTTAATCGTAATGCCGCGTTTTTGTTCTTCTTCATCAAAGTCCATCGTGGCGGTGCCTTCGTGCACTTCGCCCATCTTGTGAATTTTTCCGGTGTAATAGAGAACGCGCTCGGAGACGGTCGTCTTACCGGCATCGATGTGGGCCGCAATCCCGATATTGCGGATCTTGGTCATGTCGCGTGCCATGGAATTCCCTTCATCACTTGCAAACTGCCCCTCTTTTCGGGGAGCTCGTGTGAACACAAAACCCGCGGCAGCCAGCGTCGGCTTCCGCGAAAAACTGCTACAACTAACTGTCCTTTGAGCGACTGCCAGTTCCCCGACGAAGTGTCGGGAACGGCCCCTGCGGGATTCGGTTCTTGCCGGGATCGTGATCCGTTGCTATCCGGGAATCGCGGCAAGTGAGCTTCGGGTGTCGCTGACCGACGCTCAGCGGGAGGCCATCCGGGGCATCCCACCCATGCACGGCCCACACTGACCGTGCAGAGTTTCGGTCAGCATGAGCCTCTACTGCGGCTCGATTTTCACAGCGGCTCCTTTGTCAACAACCGTTGGCGCTTAAGATAAACGCCCCGGCCGCGCAAGGCTCTATAGCGCTTGCGCGCCACTTACATCGATCATTACGATCCTTCGCATGCAAAGTTTGATGCAAAACACGGCCTGGCAGGCCGGTGGATCGTGGCGAAACACTTTATGCGCCGTCCGATAAGCGTCAAGTCAATGGGCCCCTTGGATTCCATAAATCCCGCTCCAAAGCAGACTTCGCCGGCCCTCGCAAAAGTCACAGTTGCCATGCGCCAACCATGCGGTAGGATTGCGCTGCTCCAAGGGGCCACCCGCGTGGCTCATCCGCCGACGCAGGACATTATTCAATGAGCGATCTTCCGCAAAACCCCGGCCCCGAAGGACAACCCGCCCAACCAGCGGGCGATCCAGCCACTTACAGCCAAAAGTTCAGCCACGCACCGGTTGCCGCACGAGTGCCTGAAAAGGTCGGCAAGGGCATTTTCAGCACCGGCATCTGCATTCAGGACACCCCCACCGAATTCATTGTGGATTTCCTGCAATCGCTGTCGCGCCCTGCGGCCATCGTCGCGCGGGTCATCATTACGCCGCCGGTGATGGGCGGCTTCGTGCAGAGCCTGCGGGAGAATCTGAATCGATATATCCAGAGTTTCGGTGCCCCAACGCCCCTCCCGAAGCCGCCTCCGAATCAGCCAAAGCCCAGCATTCAGGAGATTTACGAGCATTTCAAAATGCCCGAAGATCTCTACAGCGGCAGCTACGCCAACTCGTTTCTAATTGCACACGGCCCTTCCGAATTCTGCTTCGATTTCATCACCGGCTTCTTCCCCACCGCCGCGGTTTCCTGCCGGGCCTACCTGTCGGCTCAGCAGATCCCCCGCATGCTCGACACGCTGAATATGGCCTTCATTCAGCATCAACAGCGCTACGCGAATTTCTATCAAGGGCAGCCTCCGCAAGCGCCGCCTGCACCTGAAGCGCCGCCGCAGACGCCCGGGCCCCAGTAGCTGCGACCGCCGGTCGGACGTTACACAATGTTACAGAATGTGGCGCGCGGCGGGTTGTCACATTTCCCTTTGAAATGCACCCTAACTTGCTGCTGCCAATGATCTTAAGATAATGTTGCGCGCCGCGGCGCGCGCCACATCGCAACTGCGTCTTTGAGTCCCTCTGCCCATTCAGAATTGGGCGCGACGAGCTCAGTGTATATTTTATTTGTCAAGGAATATTCTATTTTCCAGAACACGGAATTCCGTTCGTTCAAGTCCGTGCGGACTAAAGCAAGGCCGCGTAGAATCTCGTCGTGCCCAGCGAATTCTCAATCAAACGCCGCGTGCAGTTCTCCGAGACGGACATGGCCGGCATCATGCACTTCGCCAATTACTTCCGCATGATGGAGGAGGTCGAGCACGCCTTTTTCCGGTCGGTGGGATTGTCGGTTTCGATGCAGCATGACGACATCCACGTCGGCTGGCCGCGCGTCAGTGCTTCGTGCGATTTTTCAGGGCCGGTGCGGTTTGAAGACGAAATCGAGCTTCGCCTGCGCGTGGTGCGGCTGGGGGAAAAGTCGCTCAATTATGAAGTCGATTTTATGCTCGGGGGAAAGCGCGTCGCGCTGGGAAAGATGACCAGTGTCTGCTGCGCGCTGGAACCAAAAGGGATGCGGTCGATCCCGATCCCGGCCGAGCTTCGGAAGAAATTGTCGGCTGAATGATGGCATCCCGGCGCATTGTTCGCTTCGCGATTGCTACTCATTTTGGCGGAAGAATGTCAAAGCCTTTCTGGCATTTCTTGCGGGGACGATATGGGTCTTCGTAGATCAGCCATCCAAAGAGAGCGGCCCATACGGGAACGAATACGAAGATAATGAAGTAGATGCTGTCGCCGAGGAATATAGTCCCAGGCTCCAGCACCCCAAAGATCATATTGGCAAGTGATAGAGCCAAAATGAATGCCATCGGCACAGAGCGAATCGCGTAGCTGACAAGGCGGGACTGCATCTCTGTTGTTTACGCTCAACAACATGCTCCGGTTAACGCCCGCGTGAAAAGTGAAATCAGGGAAAGCGGGTCAGTTTGGCACCTGCTGTCAAATTCTGGTTCCGCACTCCGGACAAGCACCACTGACGTTGCCAGTGAGGTTGTACCCGCAGGAGTCGCATAATTTATCTTTCGTGAGACGATAACGCGAGGACATCAGCGTCAGCGAAAGTGACACCGATCCGCTGAGCAGGACAATGACCCAAAAAGGGACGGACATTTGTTGTACATGTCTGCCCCCTCTGGCAAACGTGATTCCCGCGAAATGAAGATACAGGTAGTTCGGGCCGTTGAACCCCGACGGTTCATAAAATGCATTGAGCGAATGAAATCGCGGGCCCTTCTGGGGATTTGAACCGGAAAGGAAAGTGAACTGATAGAACAGAATTCCGCGGGACGTAACGAGGCTGCCTCGGGACCACTCGACGTCATAACACCGCCAATAGCTCTGTACCCACAGGCCCACCGCAGATATGCAGAGCAGCAGTGCAAAGGTGCGTGCGATCTTGACGAGACGACGGCGCATGATCGGATTACATTCGATCAGGATGAAGTCTTCGTCGACTTCGCTGAAGTGCGGAAAGTGACATCACCCCTGCGTTCCGCTTCGTCGCGCGCTCTCAGGCGCCGGAACAATGCGGATCTTTAACTTCGCGCAAAGTTCCTGAGCGATACGATTGCTCTCGGAAATGTGCTCCGAAAGATCTCCTTCGTGCTGATGTGCAATCTTCTCGCGCACGCGGCGTACATCATCAACAGCGGTAGGCTCGCAGATGGGTCGTTCTTCAGCCACTTTCGTCCTCCACTATTAAGAGGTCCGGGGTGACGATTTGCGGCGCGGGGACAAATCAATTGTAGGCGTTTTTCCTTCACGGCAAAATAATCGCTTGCGGATACTCTCCGATCACCCGGGATCGAAGCGTCTTCGCATCTGCATACGTGGCTGCGGGTCCGACTCGCACAACATGACGATTCGCGGCTTCCGGGATGCTGCTGGTCGGCAGGCCGGAGCGGGCAAGCGTGTCAACCGTTTTCTGCGCGTTCGCGGCACTCTCGTACGCGCCGATTTGGACGTAAAACGCTTTGGCCCCAATACGAGTCGTCGCTCGGCCGGCGGCTTCGCTCGAGGGGAACTGCTCCTGCACCAGTGTAAATGTGTCGTCGGCCTGCTTGAACGCGCCGAGCCGCTGTTGAGAGAGTCCGATGCGATACAGCGCCCAGGCCTTGGCATCCTGGTCCTTGAGGTTGGGATAAGCCGCCTGCCATTCGTCGGCGGCGATGGCATAGTTTTCCTGGAAATAGGCGACGTTCGCCAGGCCCGAATGCAGCAGTGCCTTGACGGCAGGCGAGGCCTGGAGCGTCAACCCTTTGTTGTACGCGATGCGGGCGGCGTCCAGATCGGCACGGGCTGCCGATTGGGCCTCGTGCGATTCCACGGATCGCGATTCATAAGCCCGTCCCTGCAGGTAATAAGCCTCGGCTGCGCCGGGGCCCGTAGGATGCTTGGTGAGATAATCGTTTGCTGCGGCGCCGGCTTCGTCGTAGCGCTGGGCATCCAGCGCGTGATAGCCTTCATTAAGTCGATCTTTCGACGGCGCATCGACGCAGCCGGTCAGGAGCATTAATCCGATAGCGGTTGCGCCCAGAAGTCCGAGCTTGATGGATTGAAGCTTTTGAACTCGCGGGAGAAAACTGCCGCTGCCCTGGGCAAGTCGTGTGTTTCGCATCCGTGCCTCTTTCGATATGTTTGTGTGAGCGGCGAGTTCCATTCGCCGCCGACCAGTGCAAATCTTCCTGATTTCGCCTGGTTGATTTTTGGGCCCTATCAGGACCACTCATGCTTTTTGAACCACTCTTTAAAAGCGCCCAGCGCGACCCCGGCAAAATTGCGATTGTCGATGATCGCGGCCGTTACACCTATAAGCAACTCGCGAACATGGCCGCCGGTCTGGGCATGTACATCGGCATGCAGACGCAGCGGTCGCACGTCGGGCTGCTGCTGCCTGGCGGCGCTGGATTTGTCGCCAGTTTCTACGGAACGCTGCTGGCTGGCAAGACCGTGGTGCCCCTGAATTTTCTTTTAGGCGACAAGGAAATCGCCCACATCGTCAAGGACAGCGGGATCGATACCGTGCTGACCGCCCCGCCGCTGATGGCCCGGGTGCAGAATTCCGGTTTGAATGTGGTCGATCTCACCCAACTCCCGCGCGAGATTCCGGATTTTGAGCCGGAGTTTCCCAATCCCAAGGCGGACGACATCGCTGTACTGATGTACACCAGCGGCACCAGCGGATTGCCCAAGGGCGTGCTGCTGACCTACGGCAATCTGCAGAGCGATGTGGATTCGGCCATCGAGCATGCCCAGCTTCAGCATGAGCATGTCTTCCTTGGCGTGATTCCACTGTTTCATGCCTTTGGCATGACCGCGATGATGCTCGCCCCACTCCAGCTCGGCGCCACGATCATCTACATCGCGCGCTTCAGCCCGGTGGCAGCGCTCAACGCAATCCGCGAGCACAAAGTCTCGCTGATGTTCGGCGTGCCAAGCATGTATGCGGCGATCGCGCGCTTGAAAGATGCGAAGCCGGAAGATTTCTCGACGATCTATGCGATGATCAGCGGCGGCGAGCCGTTGCCCTCGGCCCTGCGCGATGCATTCATGAAGCGGTTCAATGTGCATGTGTTTGAAGGCTATGGATTGACCGAAACCAGCCCGGTGATCAGCTTGAATGTGCCGCAGAACTTCCGCGAAGGGAGTGTCGGGCGCGCGGTGCCGGGCGCGCAATTCAAATTCACCGATGAGGAGGGCAAAGCCCTGGAAACCGAAGACATCGGCGAGATCTGGGTCAAGGGGCCGATGGTGATGAAGGGGTATAACAACCTGCCGACTGAGACGGGTCAGGCCCTGACCTCCGACGGCTACTTCAAGACTGGCGATCTGGGCAAAATCGATCGGGATGGCTTCATATTCATTACAGGACGCAAAAAGGACATGATCAGCGTGGCCGGCGAAAAGGCCTATCCGCGCGAGATCGAGGAAGTCCTGATGGCCAACCCCGCAGTGGCTGAGGCCGCTGTGGTCGGTAAAAAGGACCCGAGCCGCGGCGAAGTGGTCGCCGCTTTCGTCATCTTCAAAGAGGGACAAACCCTTTCGCCTGATGCACTTCGCGAATTCTGCCGGGAGCATGGACTCGCGCAATGGAAGATTCCGCGGGACGTCCAGGTCCTCACCGATTTCCCGCGCACGCCGACCGGAAAGGTGCTGAAGCGGGAGCTGTCGGCGAAATTGAACGGTTAAAGCGATCTGGCCGATACCGGTAAATACGTCGGAATCTGATTGACAAAGCCTATCGAAGCGGGACATAAAGAACTTAGAGATTTGTGCGTGCAAAGCGGGAAAGCTCGACTTCCCGCTGCCCGTGGAGGGGCTTGCCGGCGTCGAGCAATCGCCGAAGGGTCTGAAAAAGACGACGAGGCTGTTTTCGCAAAGGAAGATGCCGTGCGCCGACGTATTTTGTCCGCATCCGCGCTGATGATGTGCCTGCCTGCTGCCGCGCTGGCGCAGAACTTCAATTACAAGACCGACGTCGGCTACACCAAGCTCGCTGCCGAACAGGGCGCGACGCTGCCGAACGGCTCCGATCAGGCGGTGATCCAGGTTGAAGCCGCTCTGGACACCAATCTCCAGCAATATTTCCCCGACACGACCAACGCGCAATTTACCGGCAAGACCCTCACGCCCAACGGCCCGACGCCGCTGGTTTCTAATCATGCAACGACGGTCGGCGAATTTTTCTACGGCAACACCTCGTCGATGACGCCGGCCATCTCGACGATCAACGTGTGGGAGGTCAACTCCTGGATCAACAACTCGTTGAACTCCGGCGCCGTCTTTGGCCCCAGCGCGCCCGACACGCAGCATTACACGCGCATCATCAACCATAGCTGGGTAGGATCCGCCGGTTCGACGGGAACGGTCACCGATTCAGATATTCTTCGTCGAGTCGATTATCTCGTGCAGAATTACGACCAGCTTCAGGTGGTTTCGACCAATGAGCCCGGCACCAACCTCACCGGCCCCCAGCCTCTGCTGGCTGATTCATATAATGCAATCGTAGTAGGAGAAACCAACGGCACGTCCATCAGCGGGACTGCAACGGTGGACAATTTCTACACCGCCGGCCGCGCCGCGCCGAATATCGTCGCGCCGCAGGATGCGACAAGCTGGGCGGCGCCCAACGTTTCGTCGGCCGCCGCCCTGCTGGTGCAGCTTGGGCATGAGAATCCGTTGCTGTCCAAGGGATCGCACATTCAGGCGGGCACGAATTTTGTCGTGCAGAATGCCGAGACGACGCAGGTGATCAAAGCGGCCCTGATGGCCGGCGCCGATCGCGTCACCAACAACACCTCGATTGCTCAGAACATTACCGACTACCGCTCGGCGGGCCACCAGACCACCAACGGGCTGGACACGCGCTACGGAGCCGGGCAGCTCGACATCTACAACAGCTATCACATCATCGCCGGCGGGCAGCAGACGCCCGGCGTTATTTCTGGAGACGGGTTCGATTACAACGGCTCGTTCTCAAATACGAATACAGCCATCTACCAATTCAGCGGTGACAGTGCCGTGACGGCGTCGCTCGTGTGGAATGCCCACATCACGCCAGGTGTTGGAGGAGATTTCCTGACCGCTTCGCCGACGGTGGCCGATTTCGACCTGGATCTCTACAAGCTTGGAACCAGTGGACCGACGCTGGTAATGGGCTCGGAGAGCACCGTCGATAACACGCAGAACCTCTATCTGACCAACCTCGATCCCGCCAGCGGGTACGAGTTTGTCGTGCACCGCACCGATTCGCTTGGGCCATGGGAATATGGGCTTGCGTGGCAGCTCACCGCCGCGCCCGAACCGGGAATGATGACCGTGCTCGCAGTTGCTGGATGCGGACTGCTGCTTCGGCGACGCAAGGTGACATCAATCGTGGGTTGATCCACTCGCGCTTTGCGCACCCCTACCGCCGGCAACCACTCGATACTCGCTTGCGCCTTCGCGACGCTTCTGCGATCGGACTTGAGCGCCTCCGTCCGCGAAAGCGCAAGCGACTCCAGCAGCGCTTCGGCGAACCGGCGCAGCGCTTTTCCCCGACGCAATCCCGGAACTCCCATTAAACCAGTTGCTTAACCAACGGCGTCACCAGCACCGGACCGACGATCGCATGACTCGTGATGTTGCCCTGCCGGCCGGCGCTGTCCTGGACGACGACGGTGATCGTGTAGACGCCCTTCTTCTTGTAGCGGTGCGATCCGCTGACGTTCCATCTGCCATCAGTTTTGTCATACGTCACCGTTCCAACAGATAGGCCGCCATCGCCCCAGTTGATGGCAACGTGGAAATGGAGCGCTGTCGACGAAGTCGCAGTCGGCGTGGGATCGATGAATTGCGCCACCACCCCGCTGAACCCCGCGAGTGTCGTGCGGATCGTTCGGCCAAAGCCGAGAATCGGAGAGACTGTCGAAGTCGGACTGACCGCAGAGACAGTGCCCGTCGGTACGGCAATGATCGACGCCTGCGCCGCCTGCACCGTCGTGTTGGTTTGCGCGCTGTTGTTTGAAGTATTGAAATCGGTGGTCGGTGAGGAGGCAGCTGCCGTCGCGGTCAACACCGTGCCGGCCGTCACATCCGAGCCGACGTGGACTGAAACCGTGAAAGTCGCGGAGGCGCCGGCGGGGAGCGTTGTAATTGATCCACCGCTGGCACTGAGCGTAAAGGCTGGTCCACTGCTCTGAACGATCCCCGCGACCTGGGCATCGATGCCCTGCGGCAGCGTTTCGGCGAAGGTGACGTTTTGCGAATCGGAGGGGCCGTTGTTAGTGATCTTCACCTGATAATTAGCGAAGCTTCCAGCCGTCACGGTCGACGGGCCGGTCTGAGTGACAGCCAAATCTGCCTGCGCCAGGATCCTGGTGTTTCCGGCAGAAGTATTGTTCGACGGATCATCACTCGCGGGCAGGCCTGAGAGCGTAGCCGTCGGCGCGAGGATGGAGCCGTCGGCCATAGACGGGGAAATCAGCTCGCGAATCGTGACGTTGGCATCGCCGCCGGGGACCATGCCTGCGGGTAGCGTGAAGGTGATCGGCCCCGTCGTGCCGGCGGGCGGGTTGGGCAGCGTGGGGAATCCGATACTTCCGCCGATCGAATCCAGCGGAGCGTCGCTGGGAATGTTGTAGGTGATCGTTGCTCCGCCGGCTGGAATGCCACCGACGTTGGTGACATCGAGAATGTAGGTGATGAAGGTGCCGGCACGGAAGACCGAAGGCCCTTCGACGCTGACCGCCAGGTCGGCCGGAGCATACGCGGTCGCGTTGGCGGTCGCGGTATTGTTGGCGGTGTTGCTGTCGGTTGTATCGCTGGTAACGCTGGCGGTGCTCGCGATGGCCGCGCCGGGCGATACGCCGTTCGCAAGGTAGATCACATCAAATTCCGCCGTCTGCCCGGATGCGAGCGTGGCGATGTTGCCGGTGATACTCCCCGTGCCGCTGGCGGGAAGATTGATATTGAAGGAGAAAGAAGGACCCGAAGCTTGCGTGACCGACACGAAAGCGAGGCCGGTGGGAATGGCGCTGGTCCACGAAACGTTTTGCGCATCGCTTGGGCCGGCGTTGGTGACATCGATGACGAAGGTGTTGTTCTGGCCAATGATGACGGCGGGCTTGGGCACCGGCGGTGAAATGGTGCTGCCGGCATCGACGATCATCAAGGGGGCTTTGTCGGTCACCCGCAGATCGGCGCGAGTGGCGACGGCGCTCGTGGTATCCGTGACCGAGTTGTTGGCCAGATTGGTATCGGCCGTCGGGCTGGTGACTGAAAGCGTGCTGGGCAACGGTCCAGCAGACGTATTTGAGAAAACGGTGACATACACCTGGTACGTCGCCGACGTATGGGCCGGCAACGAGGGAATTAAAGCAACAGCATTTCCGCCGCCGCCGATGTGTGGGCCGCCGGTTGATGAAGCGGGCCCGCCGGTCTGAACGATTAAGTTGAATCCGGTGCCGGCGGGCAGAGCGTACGTCATCAGTACATTCTGGGCGTCGCTCGGACCGTTGTTGGTGACGGTGAGCGTATACATGAAACTGCTGCCCGCCGTGGCGGTGCCGCCGAGGATCGAAACTCCCACGTCCGCCTGCGGCGGCGAGATCGTGGTCGTAACGGACGCGGAATTGTTGGCCGAATTAAGATCAGTCGTGGCTGCCGTCGCGGTAACGGTGTTGGTCAGGCTCGTGCCATTGGCTGATGGAGTGAGCATCGCGACGAGCGTGAAGGATGCCGAAGTACCGGTAGGCAAGGTTGCAATACTCCCGGCAACGTTTCCGCCCGCGCCAACAGGTGGCGCATTAATTGTAAAAGCCGGCCCGGAATTCTGCGTGAGTGAAACGAAACTCATCCCGGTCGGCAGAGGATCCGAGAAGCTGACGTTCTGCGAATCGGATGGGCCGTTATTGGTGACTTTGAACGTATAAGTTGCCGTCGCGCCAGGAACGATCGAAGACGGGCCGGTCTGCGTCGCCACCAGATCACCTTGCGCGAGAATAAATGTGTTGCCCGATGCGGTATTGTTTGAGGGATCATCAGACGGCGGCGTACCGGTCAGCGTCGCGGTGGGCGCGAGGATCGTCCCGTTGGGCACATTCGGCTCAATAAAGAGGCGCAGGGTCACGTTCGCATCGCCGCCGCTGACCATTCCCGCCGGCAACGTGAAACTCACCGGCCCAGTCGTGCCTGGCGCGAGGTTCGGGAGCGAGGGGAATCCGCTGCTCGCGTTGATCGAATCGAGCGGCGCGTTATCAGGAATGACAAAGTTGACCGTAGCGCCGCCTGCTAAAAGCTCGCCGACATTGGTGATGTCGATCGTATAGTTAATGAAGGTACCTGCCCGAAAGATCGAAAATCCTTCGACCGAGACGGCCAGGTCGCCGGGCGTATACGCCACGGCTGTTCCAGTACTGGTGTTGTTGGCTTTATTACGATCGGCAGTAACGCTGGTGACGGAAGCAATGCTCGAAATGGTATCGCCCGCGGCAATTCCATTTTGTGCGAAGACCAGATCGAATTCCGCTGTCTGCCCCGCCGGTAAGGTCGCAATGTTGCCGCTGATCGTTCCGGTTCCGCCAGTCGGCGTCGTGAGGGTAAAGACGGGTCCTGAAGCCTGCGACACCGATTCGAGCATTACGCCAGCAGGCACCGCGCTGCTCCACGCCACATTCTGCGCGTCGCTTGGGCCGGTATTAGTTACATCGACAACCCACGAATTGTTCTGCCCGAGCACGAAGACAGGTTGAAGCACCGGCGGAGAATTGGTCGTGCCGTGATCGATGAACATCAGCGGCGGGGTGTCCGTGATTTCGACATCAGCCAAGGTCACGGCCTGCGTAATTTGATCGGTGACGGAGTTGTTGGATGGATTGGGATCGGCGGCCGAGCTGCTGACGGAGGCCGTGCTGGGCAGTGGCCCTGCCGGCGCACTGGGAAGGACAGTGGTATTCACCGTGTACGAGTAAATCGCATGTGGAACGATCGACGATATGAAAAACGTGACGGTCCCGTTCGCGCCGACATGAGGTGCTGAGCTCGTGTAAGGCGGACTGGCTATGAATCCAAATGAACTGAAAACGACACCTGGCGCCAGGACTTCACTCAGCACTACGTTTTGCGCAATGCTGGGGCCGGCGTTGGTGAGCGTGATCATGTAGGTCTCGGACGAGCCAGCCGGAGGACGCGCGACACTGCTGCTCATTGAAACGCTCAGGTCCGACCGTGGCTGTACAGGCGTCGTTACCGATGCGGAATTGTTCGATGAATTCAGATCGGTCGTGGTCGTCGAGACATTGAGTGTGTCGGTGAGACCGGTGGCACTCAGATCGAATGGTACGTTTCCCGTCAGCGTGAAGGTAGCCGATGCACCGGTGGGCAAAGCAGCAATACTGCCGCTCACGCTTCCGCCCAGGCCCACCAGCAGCGGAACCAGATTAAATGCCGGCCCGCTGGTTTGCGTCAGAGACTGGAAAGTCATGCCTGGTGGCAGCGCATCGGTGAAGCTCACGTTCTGCGCATCGGAGGGGCCATTGTTGGTGACTTTCAGCGTATAGGTGGCCGAGGTTCCCGGCACGATTGCAGCCGGCCCCGTGACTTGCGCAGACATATCGGCTTGAGCCAGGATCTTCGTCGAGACGCTCTGCGTCGTCGAGGTATCGAAATTCAGCCACGCGGAGTTAGTCAGGATCGTGCCATCAGGCGTCGAGGATGGCGTGGTCTCTGTAACCACAAACGCCACGTTATCCCCAGCAGGTAAGAAAATTGGGAACTTGATGATGCCGTTTGTACCAATTATGCCTGGAGGCACCACCAAGCCATTGGGCGGGCTGATTGCGGAAATGGTGGCGCCCTGAGGCACATCGATGGTGAGCACACGCCAACCGGCGTTTTTGCCTTCGGTATCGAGCGTGAAGCTGAATTGGGTGAGAGTTCCCGCGCGAGTAACGGGCGGGGTGGTGAGAATCAGCTCAGCAGGCTGGAGCGCCACAATTGGCAGCCGAGTCGAATTGTTGGAGAGATTGGGGTCGGACGCGCTCGAACTGACGGTGGCCGAATCAAACGTGCCCTGGACCTCACTGGCCTGACCGAGCTGGTATACCAGATCGAACCCCTCGTTGGCTCCCGGCGCCATGGATGGAATGGTCCACGAAATGGTGCCAGTCGATCCCGCAGGAGGCAGAATGACGTTGGTGATATTACCCCGGGGTGTGATCGACACCAGTGAAGACCCCACTGGAAGCGTGTCAGTGACCACCAGGTTCTGGCCATAAGTCGGCCCCCCGTTGGCGACCGTAACCTCTAATTCACCGGTATCACCTGCCAAAATAGGTGGCGTCGTAGATTCGTTCAACAAGCTGACTCGTAAGTCGGCAACCGCAATCACCGGGACCGACACAGATGCCGTATTATTTGTCGGATCCGGATCGGGCGTCGCGCTGAGTGCCGAGGCGTTGTTGCTTATCGGCAGGGCGACGGCAAGCGGATCCATCATACTTTGAATATTGATGGTATCCGATTGCCCAGCAGGCAGACTGCTGAGGCTGTAGACAATTGTCTGCCCTGACGTGCCGGTACCAATGATAAAAAGGCTGCCGCCAAGTTGGTCAGTCGAAGTTCTATAGGTTTCCGATGCTGGAAGGACTGTTTCAATCACCACCGACGACGCGTCGCTGAATCCATTATTGCGGACCACGATTTGGTAGTTAGTGGGAGTCCCTGCGGTAATGCTGCTTGGCTCGATGAGAGAAACGGAGAGGTCGGCGGATGTCACCACATTGCTCGTAACGCTCGCTGAATTGTTATTAGGATTGTCGGCGGCAGTCGTTGTCGACACGGTGACGGTATTGGTTATGGCGTTTAGTGCCGCCGGCGTGTTGGACGCCAGCGTTCCTACGAGTTGGAATACGGCCGACGTTCCAGCAGGCAGCGTGCCCGTTCCGCTGGCCGTCCCCACCGCCCCCGGCGAAGGCGTCAGCAGCGAAAACGGCGCGCCGCTCGTTTGCGTAAGCGAAACAAACGTCATCCCGGCCGGCAGGTTGTCGAGGAACGACACGCTCTGCGCATCGGACGGGCCGCTGTTGTTGAGCGTGATCGTGTAGGTCGCGCTGCCGCCGGCGGTGATGTTCGTCGGACCTGTCATCGCCACTGAAACGTCCGCCTGGGCGATCACGTTGGTTGTCAGCGATGTGGTGTTGTCGCTGGCGTCATCGTCGCTTGCCAGCGGGAAGACAGTAGCCGTCGGCACAACTGTGCTGCCGTCGGGCGCGGAAGAATTGATACGCTCAAAGAGGGAGATGCTTTCCGTTTGTCCCGGCGCCAGGCCCGGGTAGAGCTCGAAGGTCACCGGCCCGGTGGTGCCGGGGGCGATCGGCGGTACGTCTTCGAAATTGTTGGCGCCGATTGAAACAATCGGGGCATTGGCGGGAATGTTGAACGTGACCGTTCCGCCACTGGCGTTCAGATCTCCTACGTTTTCAACCGTTAAGACATAATTGATGAGGGTACCGGCCCGGAAGATCGTCGGCCCAGATATGGTTGGCGACAGGTCGCCGGGCTTGGAGATCGTCACGGTTGCCGAGGCGGTGTTGTTCGAAGGATTGGGATCAACGCTATCGCTGCTTATGGTGGCGGTCTGTGTCGCGGAGGTCCGGGCCGTCGAAGGATCCAAATGATATGTGACCGTTTCGACGCTTGATCCACCCGACGACATCGCCGGAATCGTAAATACAACCGTTGGGATGCCTTTGATGGTTTGAAGCTGATAGCTATCGCCAGTCGCGGAAACTAAGGTCGCGCCCGCAGGCAATGGGACCAGCACCTGTACATTGTGGGCGATGCTGGGGCCCGCGTTTGTAACAGCAAACGTGACGGTGTTGTCGTCCCCCGCCACCAGGACCGGCACCGGGACCGGCGGATGCTCGCCATCGCCGTGGCCGATGATCTGTGTCGGCAGCGTGATCGCAACGCTCAAGTCGGACACGAGCTGCGCGTTGGAATGGATCTCAACAGAGTTATTGGTTGGATCTGAATCGGGAGTACTACTGCTCACTGTAGCCGTGTTCACCAACAGCGTGCCATCGGGCGTGTTGGGCGCCACGACGCAGTTGAGCCGCAAATTGGCGACTGCGCCTGCCGCCAGAGATGGGAAGGTAATGGTGACGACGTTTTGATCGTTAACGCTCGCCTGGATGCCTGACGTGTCTGAGCTGGTGACCGATGTAAAAGACAGTTGCGGCGGAAGCTGATCGACCAGCACAATATTTGACGCGCCAGCCGGACCGTTGTTGGTCACTTGAAGTGGATAGGACGTGTTTCCGCCGATCGGCGGGTTGACATCACCCCCTGCAATAAGAGCCAAGTCTGCCGGAGTCTGGGCGACGCTTGTAACGCTGGCTGTGTCGTTGCGTGAAATGTCGCCGGAACTGGTCGTGCTGACGGTTGCAGTGTTGGTGATGGAGTCGCCGGCTGCGACGCCTGGGGCGACCATCACGGCAAGTGTGAACGTTGCGGAGCCGGGAAGCATTGTCGCAAGCTGACCGCTGACCGTGCCATTGCTCCCAACAGCAGGCGTGGTCAGCGTGAAGGTCGGGCCGCTGGTCTGAGTGATGCTCTCAAACTGAAGCGTCGTCGGAAGGACATCGGCAAAGCTCACGTTCGAGGCGACACTCGGGCCGAGGTTGGAAACGGTCAATTGATAGTTGAATACACCATTCACTGGAAACGTCGGCACCGGCTTCATCGCAATCGCGACATCGGCCGCCGCAAACACCGTCGTCGATTCTGATGCCGCATTGTCGCTCGGATCATTGTCAGTCGGCGTGGTCGTGATAGTGGCCGTGTGGGTAGCAATTGTGCTGGCGGGAACCGATGGATCGACCGTTTCAGTAAATTGGAATGTGCCCGCAGACGAAATCGGGATGTTGAGCGTTCCGGTGCTGCCGACCGCCGGCAGCGAATTGCTGGGACCGCTTACGGATGCGAGACTGAAGCCGCTGGGAATGACATAGGTCAACGTGGCATTGGTGGGGAACGTAACGCCAAGGTCATTTACGGACACCGTGTAAACTGGTTTGAAAAAGGAGCCGGCGAGCACATTCTGGACGTTGCTCGACAGGTTCACGCTCAAGTTCGTGGCGTATTTCCATTGAAGGGAATCCTGTGATCCTGTTGCAACCGCGGGGCCGTTGATGGTCTGACCGGAGATGGTCACTTGATTGGTAAGCACCTGATAGAGAACAGGGCTTGGATTTGCGGCAGTGATTTGAATCGTCGCGGAGCCCACGCCCATAGAGGAAGCCATCAACGTCACCGGGGAATTCGCGCCCGGCGTGGCGCTGACTAAATTAAAAGCTGCTGTCCCACTCGTCTGTACAGCGGATACGAACGTCAGCGGCGAAGGAAGAAGATCCGTGAGCATCACGTTTTGAGCTTGATTTGGACCGGAATTCGTGACCGTGATGCTGAACGTCACGTTGTTTTGGCCGATTGGAATCGCCGCAGGCGCAGTCACAGTGGCTTTGAGCGTCGTCGTGAATACGGCATTGGTCGTGACAGAAGCTATGTTATTTGATCCATTCGGATCGCTGTTTGTTGGACCGTTGGCTGATGCGAGCTCGGTGAAGGTATATGCAGGCACGCCTTGAAATACGGGTACCGACTGGATTACCTGAAACGACTCGGATGATCCCGCAGTCAAGATTCCCCCTTGAGGAGGGGAAAGCAGTGTGGCCTTTGGAGGGGGCATCGGGTGGGTCGGCCCAGCGTCTACCGTGAACGTCGGCACCACACCCTGCACATCATCCGGCCCATTATTCGTAATGGTCGCCTGATAAAAGGCTTGCCCGTTGATTGGCGCGGTTTGGGGCCCAGTCATGGTGACAGCGAGATCGGAAGCGCTGAGCAACTGCCGGATTTCCAGCGACTCGATCCAGGCGCGCACCGCCTCCTTTGTCGATCGGCCCGACCTGTGCTTTGACGATAAATGACGCTGGCTAGCGCCGGTTTGAAATGAACGATGCCCACGGGAACGCCGAGATCCGATCCGGTTCATGGTCTGCCCTCCAGCGAGATTCGAGATGCGCACCGATAGCCGTGGAGGAAGAAAGGCTCATTTTCTCCCGGAGGTAAATACAACTAGTCCGGCTGCCCTAAGTCCTCAAGCCCTCCACGCCAATCGCGGTGGTTAGGATACCGAAGCGTCGGGCCATTTACTATAAGATTTTGCACTTAGGGGATTTGGCCTATTGGGGCAATTGAAGTGCAACTTTACTGCTTATTATGGATGGCAGCGGATTTTTTGCGCTTCATTGGCTGTTTTCCATTGCCGATTCGATCTCCCGAACCGTCTTAGGGATGGCGGCGGTGAGGTTTTCATTGCCTTTCGCGGTAATGAGAATGTCATCTTCGATGCGGATGCCCATCTTCCGATCGGGCAGATAAATCCCCGGCTCCACGGTAATGATCATTCCCGCCTTCAGCGGACCGTCGGCGACAACATCGTGAACTTCCAGCCCAAGCGGGTGACCGATGCCGTGGATGAAGGTGTCTCCGTAGCCGGCGTCCTCGATGACCTTTCGTGCAGCGCCATCGACATCGATCATGCTCGCTCCGGGCCGGGCAGCGCGAATGGCGGCAAGCTGCGAACGAAGAACGATTTCGTATACCTCGCGCTGATCGGCCGAGAATCGGCCATTGACCGGCAGCGTTCGCGTGACATCGGCCGCGTAGGCGTTGTAGCTGGCGCCGGAATCGATGACGAGCAGGTCGCCGTCTTCGGTTGCCTGATTATTGTCCATGTAGTGCAGGACGGTTCCGCGCAGGCCGGAGCCGACGATGGAGTTGTAGGCCAGTTCCTGCGCGCCGTGGGCGCGATAGGTTTCTTCCAGCGTGAAAGCGATTTTTGCTTCTTCCATGCCGGGGCGAAGCGTTTTGAAAATCGCGTCGTATCCCGCAGCCGTCGCGGCAATCGCCTTGCGAGTGAGGGCCAGTTCGGTTTTGGATTTGATAGAGCGAAGGCGCGGGAGCAGACCGCTCTGGTCTTCGATTGTCACACCGGGGATGCGCTCCGCGACGGCGCGAAATGCCGCCAGGTCCGGAGAAACCGCAGTCGGGTAGACACTGAAGGCATGGAGGCAGGCCAGTCGCTTGGCCTTGCGCGCCGCGGCCGTCAGGGCTGCGGGAAGCGTGTTGGAGCGCATGATGGTTTGAAACCCGGTGGCCTTTCGCAGCCCCGAGCCGATCGTTTCGCGATAGCCGTCCCATCGCTCCACTTCCGGATTGAGCGGGCGAAGAAACAGCACGCAGCGTCGCTTGGGATCTTCCGCCTGCGGATTAAAGAGCACCGCCCCACCGGCCTCCGTTGAAAGACCTGTCAAATAATAGAAATTAAAATCCGGCCGCCAGCGCCCCAGCAGCGGCGGCGCACCTTCACCCGCAAAAACTACACCAACCGCGCCTTTTAAATCCTTTAGCACCGCATTGCGTCGCGCGGCATATTCATCGGTGCTGACTGTTTCATGTGCAATCTTTGCAGTTTTTGTTGGCATGTCGCTCCTATACCCTGTCGCGCAAACGTGCTGATGGGTGGCGTTGGTATCGTGAAAGTCTGCGCCGATCAAGAGAACCGCAATCGCGCGTGCATATTTGTGACGAAGATCGCCGGGTAACAGTGACGCGCACAAACCGCAGATGATCAAAAGGAGCCGCGCACGAAGTAAGCGGATTAACGCGGCGCTGCGCCAATCCGCTTACTTCATGCGCGGCTCCTTTAATCTCCGTCGACTCCGGCGTCGCGAGCGATCCGCGCAATCTCCTCCATGTGCGATTGATCGCGATTCACCGTTTGTCACCACCGCTCCCTGCGATTAAACTCGCACATCCTTATGAAAATCCACGAATTTCAAGCCCGGCAGATTCTTTCCGATAACGGCGTTCCGGTCCCCCCCGCTGAGGTCGTGCGCACCCCCGACGAGGCGGCCGACGCATTCAAACGCTTTGGCGGGTCGATGTGCGTGGTTAAGGCGCAGGTCTACGCAGGCGGGCGCGGGAAGGCCGGCTTTGTGAAGCTCGTCAAGTCGGCCGATGAGGCGCGCGAGGCGGCGCAGTTCATGCTCACCCATCGCATGGTCAGCGTGCAGACAGGAGCCGAAGGCGTGCCGGTTTCGGTGCTGCTGGTGGCGCCGGGCGTGGAGATCGCGAAGGAATATTACGTCGCCATCACCGTTGATCGCGCTCGCAATTCAGCGACCATGATCGCCTCGGCCGAGGGCGGGGTCGAGATCGAAGAAACCGCGAAGAAGTCGCCCGAAAAAGTCATCAAGATGCCCCTGCATCCGCTGCTGGGCCTGCAGGGTTACCAGGCGCGCGAGCTGGCTTACAAGCTTGGCTTCAAAGACAAGATGGCCGGTGAGGCGGCCAAGCTGATGATGAACCTCAGCAAAGCTTTCATGAAGACCGATGCCTCGCTTGCGGAGATCAATCCGCTGGTTGTGACCAAAGATGGCAAGCTGCTGGCGATCGATGCGAAGTTCAACTTCGACGACAACGCGCTCTTCCGCCATAACGACATCGTGGCGATGGAAGATGAAAGCCAGGAGAAGCCGCTGGATGTGCGGGCGAAGAAGGCCAATCTCAATTACATCGCCCTCGACGGAACGATCGGCTGTCTGGTGAACGGCGCCGGCCTCGCCATGGCAACGATGGACATCATCAAGCTGCACGGCGCGGAGCCGGCTAATTTTCTGGACGTCGGCGGATCCGTCTCGGCCGAGGGCGCGGTCGAAGCCTTCCGCATCATTCTTTCCGACCCCAAAGTCAAAGGCATTCTCGTCAATATCTTCGGTGGGATTGCAAAATGTGATTTAATTGCTGAGGCGTTGGTGAAGGCCGGGCAGGAAGTGGGATTCAAGGTGCCGGTCGTGGTGCGGCTTGAAGGAACCAACGTCGAAAAGGCCCGGCAAATTCTCAACAGTGCCAAGAGCCAGTTGCCGACGCTGATTCCCGCGACCGATCTTACCGACGCGGCGAAGAAAGTTGTTTCCGCCGTCGCGGCGTAGAGGGCATCCTTGCGTCTGGAGGGCGGCAGTCCCCTGCCGCCGCGAGTTCACCTTACCCGACACGCACGGATCGTAGATGAATTTACGAGCCGCGCACGAAGTAAGCGGATTAGCGCAGGACCGCGCCAATCCGCTTACTTCGTGCGCGGCTCCTTCATTCGTACCGCTCGCGGCGTTGCTGGAGCAACGCCCTCAGCCGATCGCAACCTCCAAAAATTTCCGAAATTCCTTCCCTCTCCGGGAACAGGCGATGCTCTAAGATGGTTGGTAATCATTGGGATCGCTGTTTCCATGGAGAAGTCGCTTGCAAACCTTACATCCGCGTCGGCGCGTGGTCGTGACAGGCATCGGCGTGGTCAGTCCCAACGGAATCGGCCGGGAGAATTTTTGCCGCGCGCTGCGCGAAGGGCGAAGCGGCATTGGCGCGCTGAGTGGCATCGACATGGAAGGGCTGCGCTCCTCCGCAGCGGCGCAAGCGCGCGATTTTGATCCGGCAACGGTGATGGATGGCGTCGAGCTGCGAAGAGTGCCGCGCATGGTGCCGATGGCGTTGGCCGCGGCGCGCGAGGCAATTGAGCAAGCGGATATTCACATCCAATCAGACGATATCGAATCGCAACGCAAGATGGGCGTGAGCCTGGGCACGGGTGGCGGCGGGCTCGCATTCGTCGAAGAGCAATACCGCAACTTTCACCGAGATGGCAGCGGCTCACTCTTTTCCATCACGGCCGGTACCCATGGCAATCTTTCCAGCGAGCTGTCGATCGCGCTACACCTTCGCGGCCCATCTCACGTCCTCTCCACCGGTTGCACCAGCAGCACCGACGCCATCGGCTATGCGACTATGCTCATTCGAAATGGCATCGTGCCGATGATGCTGGCCGGCGGCGCTGATGCGCCGATTTCCCGCGGCATCCTCACCGCCTTCGAACGCATGCGCGTGATTTCCACGCGCCGCTGGGACGATCCTTCTCAATCGTCGCGTCCCTTCTCGCGCGATCGCGATGGATTCGTCCTCGGCGAGGGAGCCTGGATGTTCGTGCTGGAAGATCTCGAGCATGCCAGCGCCCGCGGCACTGCGCCACTTGCGGAAGTTGCCGGCTATGGTTCAACCTGTGATGCGTATCACCGCGTGCAGATTGCGCCCGATGTGATAGAGCCGGTGCGGGCGATGGAGCTGGCACTGGCCGACGCGGGCGCTTCAAAAGACGAAATCGGCTACATCAATCTCCACGGCACCGGCACGCAGCTTAATGACAAGATGGAAACCGCCGCCGTAAAAAAATGCTTCGGCCCGCGCAGCGCGAACATCCCTGGAAGCTCCACCAAATCCATGATCGGCCACCCCCAGGGCGCCTGCGGCGCCGCCGGGCTTGCAGCAACCATCCTCGGCATGCGCGCCGGCTTCCTCCACCCCACCATCAATCTCGAAACGGCCGATCCCGAATGCGACCTCGATTACGTCCCAAACCAATCGCGAGCCAAATCAGTCGAAATCGCCCTCTGCAACTGCATCGCCTTCGGCAGCAAAAACAGCGCGATGGTGGTGCGGCAATATCAGTGAATCATTGTCACTGACAGCGTGCGGTCGATATTGCTGCGAATTTCTCTATCATCTCGCGCCTTGCAATGAAATACCGCGATTTGCTTAGGGTGCTTCACGACGACGGCTGGCAGCACATTCGCACAACCGGCAGCCATCAACATTACAAGCATCCAACTAAACCTGGACTCGTCACTGTACCCGCGGGCGGAAAGCTCTCCCACGAAATCCCGCAAGGCACACTGCGTTCCATTCTCCGTCAGGCCGGGCTAAAATAAATCCGATGACTCCAATGGAATACACCGTCATCATCGAACCCGCCGACGACGGCACGTTCAGCGTCTATGTGCCTGATCTTCCCGGCTGCATTTCCACCGGCCGCACGCGCGAAGAAGCAATCGAATCGATCCGCGAAGCAATCCACGGACATATCCAAACCCTGCGCGACCTTGGGGAACCGGTGCCACCGCCCCGGTCACAATCGCAAGTGGTCGCGGCATAGCACAGAGTGCAAAACTGCTGACTTAATTCCCATGCGACTCAAAATGCTTGATGATCAGCCGGACGTCGTATTCGGAGAGACCATGTTGTTTGGCGGCTTCGATAATCTTCGGCATCAACTCGGGCGGCACGGTTCGGCCTTGCAGCACTTTGCGGATGATCTCGACCACCGCCGCGTGACGCGGATCGACGGGCATGGGTTCGGTCTGGGATTGCGCTGCATTCCCTAAGGTTTGTGCGAGGTTCGAAAAGCGTTGGCCAAGATCGCTCGCCAGCGCCACGTTGACCTTCCATTGCTGGCGAAACGTGGTCGAACTCGGCGGCGCCCAGGAGTGGCCGCACAATGCGCGGCCGGGATCCTCGGCTGGTTCGTAGGCGGATTGGATTGCGACGCGGCCGGGGCCGGTCAGGTGAAGCCACATCAGGCGATGAGCCGTGAACATCGCGCCCATTGGGGTTTCAAAACTGAGCGCCATGAAAACCGATGGATCCTTGTACAGCAGCGAGCGCGGCTTCAGCAAAATCGTCTGCCCCTCGGCCAGTTCGCGCACAAACACATTGCCGCCGGCATGCAGCAACAGCAGCCCCGGCTCATTGCCGGCAGTGAAGCGGTCCATGTATTGGCCGATAGGATAATGCGTCTCGGTGTCGTTGTTATTCCGCGTCTGAAACCAGACATCGGTGCTGATGAAGTGATAGGCGACCGTGTGGGTCGCCGCCAGAAACAGATGCTCCAGCACGTCAATACTCTGGCCCGGTTGCAGGGGCAGCGCGATCATCTCGCCCGGCTCATCGCGCGAAAAGGCAATATGTCCCGGCCCATGTGCTTCGGTCATGACCAGCGGCAATCCTGCGAACATCCGCCTGAAGGCCCCGCCCATCGACATGCGTCGAATGTCAACTGAAGTATCTTTCCACAGCAGCACGTGATGCGCGAAGTAAACGCTGTCGCCCTGGGCGAGATTGAAGTCGGCCACCGGAACGTAAAGTCCTTCGATCTGGCAAGTGGAAGAGCCGACGCGCAGGCGAGCCATGTCTTTGACGGCTGGCTGCTCGATCCAGCCGGAGTCGCTCGTTTTTACTTTGGCATGCGCTGGCGCGCCGCAACCGGGACAGGAGAGCGACTGGCTATCCAGCACAGCGCCGCACCAGGGGCAACGCGAGACATCGGCATGTTGAGCGGGTGTTTGCATGGTTTCACGCCGATTTATGGTGCTTGTACATCGATTGAATGCCGACGCGTCCGGGGCCGGTCATGCGCGCCAGCGCCAGTCCCGCCCCGCCGAAGAATCCGATGCCCATCTTCTGCATCTCGATGTTCATCGTCACCGACGCATCCTTGTACAGAAATCCGCCGGGCTCCAGCAGGATGCTCTCGCCCGGCTTGAGCATGCGCTGAAAGACATTGCCGTAGCCGTGCAGGAGCAGCAAGCCGCTCTGGCCTTTGGTGACAAAGCGATCCATGAACATCCCTTCGCCGCCGAAAAGAATGTTGAAGAGCCCCTTGATGCGAATGAAGGAATATTCGATCGAGTGCGAAGCCAGCAGGAAGGCATGCTCGCGCACATCCAGCTCCATGCCCGGATGCAACGGCAGCACAACCAGCTCCCCCGTCGCATCGCGCGAAAACGCCACATGCCCCGGCCCATTGGCGCGCGTCACGGCAAAGGGCATTCCCGCCAGCATGCGCTTGATCGCCCCGCCCAACGGAACCGCCGACAGTGCCACGCGCTCGTCCTTCCAGAGCATCACATGATGTTCGAAATAAACCGAATCGCCCGCGCCCAGCGCCACATCCGCCACGGGAACGATTTCGCCTTCCACCTGGCAGGTGCTCTGGCCGAACTGAAATTCAGTCATGTCGCGCAGCCGAGGCGCGGCGGTCCATCCCGAATCGCTGACGGTGTTGCGCACGTCCAGCGGCGCCCCGCAACTCCGGCAGCTCGTCGCCCCCGGCAGGTTCTGCCCCTGACACCACTGGCACACAATGCGTTGCTGTTCCATTGCCCTTCCCACGAATTGAGGATCGATCGGTGACGGGCAGTATATCGGGTCCCAAGCAGGGAAGCTATGAAGGTGAGCGGAAAGGAATGACTAACGATTTCACCATCAGCGAAATCGTATGCTAGAAGAACAGGGTCGAAGTATTTCGCCGGGCCGCCGCCCATGTCGCTTGCGCTTCGCGGACCGATGCGCTCAGATCCGATCGCTGAACGGGTCGCGAAGGCGCAAGCGACATGGGCGGACGATCCGGCGAATTACCGGCGGCGAGCGCCACAACCTATCCCAGCAATTCGTGCTGTCTGATCTTATAGGTGAGCCATGCCTTGTTGAGCGGATAGCGATGCGATTTGCGGAACCAAATGATATGAGTGCGCGGTTTGCCTGCCGCGTCGATCAATCGAAAGCCGATTAAGGACGAACGGCGCGTTGCCTTCGCGAACTCCGGCTTGCTTCCCGGAAACACGTTCGCCACAAGTTTGAAGATCAACCGCTTGGGGGTTGGTGAAGATTTTTTTACGCGAGTCTTGTTCATGTCGTCGCCCGTGCTTCTCTGCACGAGGGCTCATGCGGTCTATGGCCACACTCCATAATCCGTCGTTACGACAACGTAGATGACGAGCGTCGCAAAAAGGGCCAGCGCGACGATGAGTGGAAGCAATCTGCGAATTCTGCTTTTGCGACGCTCCTCGCGCGGGCTGTAATCGAGGATCGGCTTTTCCTCAAACATCGATACCGTTTTAGCTTGGTCGTTTCGAGGAGAATTTTTGTATTCATCAAAGAATCAATCCAGACTGCCAAACGCCGGGTGTTTAGAATAACGTGGTGTTTCGCAGTCTGGCTTTGATCTTCGCCATTCTTCTGTCGTCTTGCACGAAGCCGGCAAGTGGACCAATTGCTGACAGCACGGCCGAAGCATCAACACGACAGATTCTGGATGCGGGCGCAGATTGGACGATTCGCACAACCGAGCACGGCGGTGGTTTTCTCCGAGAAGGCGAAACGGTCGCGGACGGCGTGTACCTCGAACCCCATCAGCTAGATAAGCATCCAAACGCCCTGGATTCTTCGCCACCCTTAAGTCAGATCGGTCCGTGTTTAATTCGCGCTCTGGATGACCCTCACACTGCCCTTGTCGCGCACGTAGCGCTCGCGGTTCGATACGGCAGAAGTTCAATTACGATCGACCACGAACCGATCAAGATCGGCGGTTCGTATGTGGCGCAGGTCGATGGCCTTGAAGTCACGCTGCGCCCGAGCAAGAAATTCCGGCCGAAGAGTTATTGGATCATGTACGATTGCACCGCAACAATAGACCCATCCCAATTGCCCGCGATCAGAGAGATGTGGCGGAAGCGCCTGGCAAAGAAGTAGCTTATGGGGACAAATCTGGACAGCCTCGCTGCGCTCTACCTGCGGCGCGATATCAAAAGTCGCGCTGGCTGGCGTTTCTCAAGGTTGGGAAAATGGTCGAAAGCGATCTGGAACAGGCGTGGCATTTCATCTTGCACGCATTGTCGCGAGCTAAAAATGACGAAGAAATCGCTTATGTTGCCGCGGGGGCGCTGGAGGATTTCCTGCGGCTCCACGGACTTGCGTTTACCGATCGAGTGGATGAGGTCTGGCGCCGTGACGAAAAAATGCGATGCGCTATCAGTTGCGTTTGGTTAAGTTAAGCTCGCGCCGATCGCGGTAATTTCCTTTGGTTCTCCTACATGCGCCAGTGATTCAAAACCGATCCGTAATGGATGATGCGAAGAAACATTGCATTCCCCGCCGCAACCCTTTGGCATACAATCCCGACGATGCGATTGCCGATCGTTGAGCTTCCGAGTGTCCGCGCGCCGTTTGAAAACGGGCCGAAGTCTATCGGCGCGGTGCGCGTGCTGCGGATCAGTATTACCGATCGGTGCAATTTTCGATGTCTATATTGCATGCCTGAGGAAGGCGTGCGATGGCTGCCACGCGAGGACATCCTAGGATTTGAAGAAATCTGCGATGTCATCAAGGCGGCCATCGAGCTGCACGGCATCCGGCGGTTCAAGCTGACCGGCGGCGAGCCGACGGTGCGTCACGGCCTCGTTGATCTGGTGGCGATGATCCGCCGAATCGAAGGCGTGCAAGACCTTTCGCTGACGACTAACGGTCAGCGCATGACAGATTTGGCCGAGCCGCTTCGGCAGGCAGGGCTCGATCGCGTGACGATCAGCCTGGATTCGCTGCAGCCTGAAAAGTTCCGACAGATCACTCGAACGGGCGATCTTGCCACTGTCCTTAAGGGATTGGATCGCTGTGAAGAAGTCGGCTTCGATTCGCTGAAGATCAACTGCGTCACGATGCGCGGCACTAATGACGATGAGCTGGTCGATTTCGCCCGACTGTCGCTCTCTCGGGCGCTAACGGTGCGGTTCATCGAATATATGCCGCTGGGCGATGCCGCGCTGCTGCACGCGGATGGAGATCGCCCGGCGATCGATTCATCCGAACTCGGACCGGCCGGTGGATGCGGCGCCCAAGACCGCGGCGAGCAGTCGCTGATTCCCGAGGCTGCCGTACGAGCGATTATTGAAGCGGAGCTGGGTGAATTGGTCCCCATCGATCGTGCATCAGAAGCCGGCGTCGGGCCGGCCAATGTCTATAAGCTCGCAAAGGGAAATTCCAAAGGACGCATCGGCTTTATCAGCGCCATGTCGGCCCCCTTCTGCTCTACGTGCAACCGCCTGCGCCTGACGGCCAATGGCCTTCTGCGATCCTGCCTCTTTGAAGGCGGCGAAGTCGATCTTCGCGCGATCCTTCGCAGCTCGAGCGACACGAAATCGCGCCGAGATGCGATCGCGCAGGCGATGACAGACTGCGTCCGACTTAAACCCGACGTTCATTCACGTCACGGCAATCAACAGATGAGCAGAATCGGAGGATGAGCGCCCCCAGACTCGCGGCGCATGCGCTGCGGCTAATCGGCACAGGACGCGGCTGCGCCGCGACAATCAGAAGTAAAAACTCCCGCTGTTTTCGACCGCTGCTGCGAAGCTGCGACCTGATCGTTTAATGAGTCACAACTGCTTGCGGCGCGCCTTCGATCTGCCTTTCATTCTTTTCTGCTGTTCTTGTCAATCGCCAGGCTTGCCGTGGTTGGAATCTCGCGCACCCAGATGTTGCGGAAGCTGATCGGCTCGCTCTTATCTCCATGCGCCTGGAGCTTGATGGCGGCGCCGTCGAAGGCCTTATAGCGCGGGTTGCCGATGTAGTAGGTTTCGCCTTGAACCTGGAAGTGGTTCAGCACGAGGACGCCGTTGAAGAAGACGGTCACATAGGCCGGGCTCTCGACCGAACCATCGGCCTTGAAACGCGGTGCGGTCCAGGCGACATCATAGTATTGCCACTCGCCCGGCTTTCGGCAGGCATTGGCCAGCGGAACGGCCTGCTTGTAGATGCTCCCGGCCATGCCGTTGACGTAGGTCTTGTTGTTGTAATTGTCGAGCACCTGGAGTTCGTAGCCGGCATCTCCCCCGCCGGTGGAGGCGAGGAACACGCCGCTGTTGCCGCGCGCCTGGCTGGTGCCTTCGATGCTTTCGGGAATGCGATATTCGACGTGGAGCTGGTAATCCTTGAACTTGCGCTTGGTTTCGATATTGCCGCCGCGCTTGTTGACCTTCATCACGTTATTCTCGACGGTCCACTCGGCTGGCTTCTGCGAGCCCGCAACGACCCACTGATCCAGGTTCTTTCCATCAAACAGCACGACCGCATCCGAAGGCGGCCCCTCTTCCACCACCGGCCCCGGCGTCACCACCGGCGGCTCGGGCTTCCAAAATTCCGTCTCTTCCGGCCGCATGCGCGCCCGTCGCTGCTGCGCGAACACCATCGCCGAAACCGACCCGATCAAAATCGTGGCAAGCAACGTGTGCTTCAAAGCCTTGAGATGTCGTGATTGCATGAGATTAATCCTCGCTTCGTGAATACGCGGCGCGCCGAGAGCCGCGATGAATCGCATATCATCACAAACAATTGATGGGATGCAATGTTGTTGCAATCCGAATCGCTGCTGTGAGATGGGACGTCGGCTACTTTGACATTTTGTATATCGTAGCGTATACTAAGAAAAATCGCACCCAATGGATTGGATCGGCCGTCTGATTGGCGCTGGCATGGAGGCCTCAAGTCGGTGCGTGGATGTTGATCCACGAGGTGTTTCATGCCAAGTGAAGTTCGATTTGCAGAGGTGAGCCGTCGGCTTAGAAAACATAATTGGTCGCTTATCCGCATCCGCGGATCGCACCATGTGTTCAGAAAGCCGGACGGATCGACCTATTCCATTCCAGTGCATCATGGCAAAGTCAAAGCATTCTATTTCCGTGAAATCCAGAAACAGATCGGCGAAGGTTGACCGCCCGTTTGATCCGGCTGTGCTGGAGCGCGCCCGCAAGATCGCCGAACAATACCGCATCATCATTCGCCACGAAGACGGCGCATACTTCGGGCAGGCGCTGGAATTGCCCGGAGCGATGAATGACGGCAAAAACCCTGCCGAGTGTCTGGAAAATACGATCGAAATTGTGACCACCACGATCGCCACGATGTTAGAGCTGGGCGAAATCCCACCACTCCCGGCTTCCGATGAGCGTCGCGACGAACAGGTGAATGTTCGACTGACAAAGCTCGAGAAAGTGACATTTGAAGAAGCCGCACGAAGCCGTGGCTTCCGCGGAATTTCCGAATTCATGCGCGCGGCGACGCTCAGCAGCGTCACGTCTAAATGACTATTCGACTTCCGGCAATAACCTCTTCGGATTTGTGACCGTCAACCGATTCACCATGTCTTCTCCCACCATCTCTCGCGCGATCTCGATTCCGCGGATGCGTTTGGGAAGACCGGCGGCGCTGTGAGTGTCGGTGCCGAAGGCGAAGTAGCGATCGTCTTTCAGCAGCCGCTCGGCCACTTGGTAAATCGGGGATTCGCGCGGCTCGGTCAGGCACCAGGTGTTCATTTGAAACAGCACGCCGCGCTGGGCAAACCATTCGATATTGGCGACATCGCGGTTGATGGCTTCGATGCGCTCGGGATGGCCGAGGATGAGCGTCAGGCCGAGCGATTGGAGATATTCAATCGCCTGCGCGAGACACTCAGCGCACTCCTCCATCGCGCCGGCCCAGAAATCGAAGAGCACATATTTGCCGCCGAGTCCATAGGTGACAACCTGTGATCGCTCCGCGCCTTTTAGGGTGGGCCAGAACGAGACGAGGTTGATTTCTCCACCGGGCAGCAGCCGAAGAGGAATCTTTCGCTGGTCATATTCTTTTTGCAGATCCGCCACATGCTGGCGAATATTCGGGATCGTGTTCTTCGGCAACCCGGGCCAGAAATGCGGCGTGCAGAAGGCATGCCTGTAACCGGCCTCCACCAAAATCTTCGCGCACCGGACCGAATCCTCGACGGTCGGGCAGCCGTCGTCGATGCCCGGAAGCAGATGGCCGTGAATATCAATCCGTCCCTGCGCCATGAAGCTCCTTACTCAGTCGATGGACTGTAGGGGGCGCTCGCTCAACTTCAAGAGTCCGTGGGTGACATCGCGCCTCAAGTCTTTGCGGTCACTTTCGCGCCAAGAACTCCAAGGGAGCCAAGAAATTCAATTCACAGGTTTTCTTCTTGGCGTCCTTGGCTCCTTGGCGGTCTTGGCGCAAAGCTGAAAAATTTTCGCGAAGGATTGCTCTTGCAATTTAAGACATCATGTCTTAATATCCGCCTCGTTCGATTTTGGGATATCAGACATGGCACGTGAAGCAAAGGACGTTACCGAGACCGAGCTGCAGCTCATGCAGGTGTTGTGGGAGCGCGGGCGTTGCAGCACCCGGCAGATGGCCGACCAGCTTTATCGGCAGGCCAGCGGGTCGCAGTATGCGACGGTGCAGAAACTCCTCGAGCGACTTGAGGACAAGGGTTTTGTCCGGCGCGACCGTTCGCTGTTCGTCCATACCTTTACCGCCGCCGTCGATCGCGATGAGCTGATCGGCCGGCGCCTGCAGGCGATGGCCGAAAAACTGTGCGGCGGATCGCTGACGCCGATTCTCTCGCATCTGGCGCGCAGCGAAGAATTGTCGGTTCGGCAGCGCGCGGCGCTGCGGGACCTGATCGACGCACCCGAACCCAATAAGGGGCGCGGCCGGAGCCGCAAGGGGTAAGCAATGCAAGACGTGCTGGGCATTGCCCAAAGCGTGCTGCATCTGGCGCTGAGCAACGCCGCTTTCGCGGGCGTGGCGGCGCTGCTGGTGTGGGGTTTCTCCAGGCTTTACCGGAAACCTGCGCTGATCCACGCCCTGTGGCTGGTGGTGTTGCTGAAGCTCCTGACACCGCCGATCTGGAATTTGCCGATTCATTTAGCGATTCGTGCCAAGCCGCACCCTCAGCCACTGACGGTGGCGATCGAGACGAAGGTCAATCCAGATCCTTCTTCCGATTTGCAAAAATCTGAAGGGGCACAGATTGACGAGCCGATGCCGGAACTGCTTGGGAAGGTTCCCGGAGCAACTGAATCGTCGCCCCAGAAATTAGAGTTCTTGTTTGACCAAAATCCGCCAGCCGAAACGCGCATCGAGCCGCGGAGTTCCATGTCGATTCAGTCGTCAGCGCCAATTCCAGCGCGCAGAGCATTGCTTGTTGATTGGGCCCGGCATGTCAATTGGTCCCGCTTCCTCCCAATAGGCGCCGCGCTCTGGGCGATGGGCACCGCCCTCTGTCTGCTCCTGGCAGTGCTACGTATAGCGCGATTCCATCGAATGCTGCGATTCGCGACGCGGGCCGATTGGGAATTGCAGGATGAGGCGGATCGCCTGGCTCGAAAAATGGGGATGCGTTCCTCGCCGCGCATCTGGCTGGTGAGCGGCACCGTCTGCCCGATGCTCTGGGCGGCCTGGGGCAGGCCGCGGGTCCTGGTTCCGCGCGAGTTGTGGGGAAAATTCGATGCTCAGCAGCGCCGGACGTTGCTGGTGCATGAGCTGGCCCATTGCGTGCGCCGCGATCACTGGGTGCGATACCTGGAATTGCTGGCGACGGCCGTTTACTGGTGGAACCCACTGTGCTGGTGGGCCCGCCGACATTTACGCGAAGCTGAAGAACAATGCTGCGACGCCTGGGTCATGGCGCTCATGCCCGGGAGTTTCAAGCAGTACGCCCACGCGCTGCTGGAAGCCGTGGACTGGATCTCCGCCCCATTGGGCGGAAGGTCTCGCCCGGGTTCTGTGCCAGCGTTGGCCAGCGGGATGGGACAATTCACTGATTTGAAACGGAGGTTGACCATGTTAAAGCAGGGCAACGTCTCGCAGTCTGTTGGATTTGGCGGCGCAGCAGCAACGATCGCGCTGGCCGCTTCATTGCTTCCCGTGATGCCGACTTTCGCGCAAACCGCCACGCCACCGTCGGCTCCGCAGCCGGCATATGTGTATGAAGTGGCGCCGGATCAGGTACCGCCCGCAGATGCCCTTCCGGGCACATCGGCTGCGCCGGTGATTGTCGCGCCGAGCGCGGCTGCGCCGGGAGTCGTTTCTGTGGGACGCGCGACCACGTCTCAGGTTGCTCCAGGTGCCGCGGCGGAATATCAGTTGGCGGTGACAGAAGCCGCTGTCAGTCAGCTCCCGCCAGAGTTACAGGACAGCAGGCATTTCGAGCTGGCCAAGGCGCAGGCGGAAGTTGCGGCGCTCCAGGCCCAGCTCCAAATGGCCACCGCTCGGCTTCAGCAGCTCCAGATGCAAGCCTCTCGGCCTGGCGCGATGCCCGGTGCGATGAACTTCAGCTTCAATCAAAATGGCCAGGGCCGCGAACAAGCCAAAGGCGGTTATCCACAAAGCGGTTTCCCGCAAAACAGCTTTGAGATTCGGCAACTGCCTGATGGCAAGGGCGGAATGATATTCGTCACACCAGAGAAGAAAATTATCGCCCGCTTCGACGGAAAGATGACTGCCCCTGTGGCTCCGAATCCACCCACCCCAGGTAATCCGTTCCAGTTCCAAGGCCAGCCCGGCCAGCCGTTGCGACCTCCGCAGCCGATGCAAAGCTACAGCGGTGCTGGAATGCCATCGATGCCTGGTGGTGGCGGAGGCATGGCCAAATTTGGAGGGGGATATGGCAGGGCCGGGTCGCAATTCAAAGCCGATGCCGCCCGCGAAGATCGAATGCGGAAGATTGAATCGCAGCTCTCCCAGTTAATGAAGTCAGTCGCGGAACTCCGACAGGAAATTCAGCACGAGGGCAATCCGCAGCCCAGCCCCGATTTGGCTCGATAAACAAGCGATTTTTGAACCAAGGTGAGACTGGCGGCACGGCGTTCACGACAGGAGCCGTGCCGTCAGGCTCTGTTTCTCTCGCTATTTGCGAAGGGTTCGCCCCAGCTTCGCTTCCACCGACTCAACCTTGTGCTCGATCATCCCCGATCGACCTTTACGCCAATCCATTTTGACGGTGCAGGCGATGCGATTGGAATCTGCGGCGATCGCTTCGAAGCAGCCCTTCATCACCGCCATTACTTCGTCCCACTCCCCTTCAATGCAGGTTCCCAGCGGGCCGAGCTTGTAAGGCAGGCCGCTGCGATCGATCACATCCAATGCCCTGGCCACATGGGAACCCACGCTTTCGCCTTTATCCATGGGCCAAATGCTGATTTCCGCAAGTAACATCGCTGTAACACCTTTCTGCAAAATTTGCCGACAGTCGGATCATAGTTTGCTATAATCCAACTATGCGTAAGCGTTGGCGAACGAGCGTGTGTGGCTTGCTGGCCGCCGCGGCGACCGCTGCCCTTCCCGTTTCAGCATTGGCTGCCGATCCGGTTACACCGCCGGCCACTCAACCAGTTGCCGCCGTACCGGCTCAAGCTCACGGGAAAATCCTCGTCTTGCCTTTCAGCGCGGTCAATCCGGATGACACGCGACCCTGGCTCGGCAAATCGATTCAGGAAAGTCTCATCGCTGATCTGACGGTGTCGGCTCCTTCGCGCGTAGTGAGTGGTAACGAGACCGCGCAAACACCAAAACAAGCTGCAGAGATTGCCCGCAAGGCCGGCGCGCGGTATGTGGTAATGGGATCCTTCACCTCGACTCAACAGGAATTGCGCATCACCGGGCAAGTGATCGATGCCCAAACCGAAGAGCCGGTCGCGGGGCTCAAAGTAACTGGCAATCCCGATCAGCTTTTCCATCTCGAAGACGGCATCGCGATGCAGCTCAAGGCCCAGGTGATGCCGGATGTGCTGGCGGGTCAGCAAAATGGTTTGCCCACCCAACCCGGGCCAGGTCAATACACGGGCCTGCAGGGTGAAGCTGCGCCAATGTCGCCCACGACTCCCTATTACAGCAATTACGCCTATCCCTACACCAGCTACCCGTCGGCCGATGAGAATCGCTATTACTACACGACGCCCGATTACTACTATGGCGGGCCGGGATACGTCGATTATCCGCTGTGGAGCTACCCCTACTGTTACACGCCGTTCTTCTCCGGAATTTTCCTGAGCGGCGGATTTGGTTTCCATCATCACCACGATGGCTTTGGATTTCACGACGGCTTCCATCACGGATTCGACGGCCATGGTGGAATCGGTATTCACAATGGCGGTGTTGGAGGTCACGTCGGCGGCGGCCATATCGGAGTCGGCGGTGGACACATTGGAATCGGTGGACACACAGGTGGCATGCACGGAGGCGTAGGCGGTCGGCGTTCCGATGCGACGCCCCTGCCCGGCAACGAAGTCAGTCCGGTGACTGCCCATTTCCATGGAATGACTTTCGCCTCCGCTCCCATTGAGTCGCGGGGCAGCATGCTTCATCGGCCGAATTTCATCCACGGCTTTGCGGTCCGAAATGAGTCAGAGCCCGAGACCGATTTTGGCGCGATGAATCGCGGGCAGGTGGGCGAGAACATGCAAGGCCCACGGATCTACAGCCCGCCCATGGAAATGCGCAGCGCGCCGGTGACTAGCTTCGGTTCAGTACGTCCATCCGTGTCGCGCGGCCCAGTTCGCACTGCCCCTGCCATTGCAGCACGTGCGGGCGGTGGCGCTCGAAGATAAGCTCTTGCCTTGAACGGATCGCAAGCCGGATGATGTGCAAGCGATCTGTCCGGCTTCCGTCCTGATTGTGGGTACGGCGAAGCTCTGTTCTGTCTGGCCTTCGGGAGTCACTTAATCATGCGCGCCATGTTCGGATTGGTATCGTTGCTGGTGGTCGTCGCGATCATCGCTTTCCTCTTCAGCATGTATGACATCCCTGTTGCCAAACAGGGGAGGGTAACACAGCAACAAGCCCGCCAGCTCAGCGGGCATGATGTGGATGGCACCCCCGCCGACCAAACCATCAAGCTCGATGCCGACCTGCGCAACAACCATCTGGCTGACCTGATCGTCACCAGCGTAACGCCCGGCGGCGCGATGGACCGCGTCTATGGTTTCCAGGCCGGCGACAAGATCATCGCCATCGGCGAAATGGACATCAGCACCCTCAGTAACGACGATTTTGAAATGGCCAAAGCGCAGTTGCTCCAGGAAGGATTTGAAAAGGGAAAGCCGGTGACGGTCATCCGCGCCGAGAAGAAGATTCAGTTGCCGCAGCCGGGCCAGGCCGCGGCTGCTGCCGCCGCCGCGGCATCATCGCCACCATCAGGCAGCACGACCGCCACGCCGAAATCAGATTCGGATTCAACCGAGAAATCAATCATCAAGCAGCTTCAAGGCGCATCGGATCAAAAGTGAAGGAGCTTTCGCAAATAACACAGGGCTTCGCTTCGCTCTGCGCGAGCGGAAAGCCAGCCGCACTCGCGACGGTGATTGCCGTCGAGGGATCATCCTATCGTCGTCCGGGCGCGAAGATGCTGATCGCTGAAGATGGCCGAACCTGGGGCGGTGTGAGCGGCGGCTGCCTCGAGCGCGACGTCGCCCGGCGCGGCCGCGGCGTCATCGAAACTGGCCGGTCTGTGCGCTGCAAATATGACACGACCGACGACGAAGAACTCGCCGGCGGAGCCGCCACCGGCTGCGGCGGATCGGTCGAGCTTTTCATCCAGCGGGTTTCTGTCGATTGCCCCGGCCCCCTGCTGGCGATGCAGCAGGTGATTGAGACGCGCCAGCCGATTGTCGTCGTCACGCGGCTCATAACCGACGCGACATCACATGACTTGACAAAAGTCATCGATAGGGATCTTCCCCCTTTTCCCTCTCCCGGTACCCCGGGGGAGGGTCAGGGTGGGGGTCTTCTGCCAGCCATCATCAATTCCCAAGGCCGCGAAGTTTTCATCGAGCGCATCGTCGCCCCCCAAGGCATCGTAATCTTCGGCGCCGGCCCCGACGCCGCTCCCCTCGCAGAAATGTCCAAGCTCCTCGGCTGGCATGTCACAGTCGTCGGCACCCGCCCCGCCACCGATATGCCCAGCCGATTTCCATCGGCCGATGTCCTTCAGGTGACTTCATCCGAAAATCCCCTCGAAGGCGTCGCCATCGCACCCGATAGCGCAGTCGTATTAATGACCCACAATTTCGCCCGCGACATTCAAATCCTCAACAAACTCCCCCTCGGCCTCCCCTACCTTGGCGTCCTCGGCCCCCGCCGGCGAACCGATGAAGTGCTGGCGGAACTCTCTATCGACAGAACATCGGAGCGCATCTTCGCACCGATCGGTCTTGATCTTGCCGCTGAAACTCCCGAGCAAATCGCCCTCTCGATCCTTGCCGAGATCCAGGCCGTCACGCACGGCGGCGCCTGCAAGCCCCTCCGCGATCGCCCCGGCCCCATCCATCGCGACACCTCCCCATCCCCCGCCGGCGATGGCAAAGGGCAGTGGAGCTCCGCGTGCCCGATCTAGGCGCCATCCTGCTCGCCGCCGGCGGATCGACCCGCATGGGCCGCCCCAAGCAACTGCTTCCCATTGCCGGAAAAACGCTTGTACGCAGAACAGCCGAGACGGCCCTCGACGCTGGCTGCGACCCCGTCGTGATCGTCCTCGGCTCATCCGCCGACCTCGTCGCCCAGGAGCTGCGCGGCTTGAACGTCCACACCACCATCAACCCCCACTGGAGTTTGGGCATCGGCTCTTCCATTCGCACCGGCGCGCAAACGCTCCTCGCCCTCGGCTTACCGCTTCGCGCCATCGCATTGATGCTTTGCGATCAACCCCTCATCAGCGCATCATCGCTTCAACGCCTCTTCCAATCCCATTTCGACTCTGGGAAGGACGTCGCCGTGTCGAGTTACAACCAAACCATCGGCCCCCCCATCGTCCTCGCCCCCGCCCTGCTCCCCGACCTGCTCTCCCTCCCCGATGCCCAGGGAGCCAAGGCGCTCTGGATGTCCCGACCCGAAATCGTCCACGAAGTCCCCTGCCCGCAAGCCGCGACCGATCTCGATACGCCAGAAGATTTCCAGGCATTGGCCGAGTGGGTGGGAAATCACTGAAAATCGCCGTCCCAATCGAATGGCCGGCCAAACTCAGAGAAAATGATCGAACGGCGAGCCTACGATTCGCCATGCCAAAGAGGGCCAAAGAAAAGCCTTCAGAAAAGCGACGGCGGTTGTTTAAGCTCTATTCCGCAAACGCCGCGATCTTTGCGCCGGAATACTCACAATACTGCCCGTGCCCAATATGCCTGTCAGGATTTGGTGAGCGTGCGATCGAGGCGGACACTCTTTTGATGGACATCGCGCATGTATTTCCTAAGTCGTGTGGCGGGAACGGTGGCCCGAAAGTCCTGACGTGCAAACAATGCAATAGTCGGATCGGGCGGGAATACGACAGTGAATTCGCCTACGACTCCAAATTGGTCGCCGCGCTAGATGGAAGTGGGAATGGATGTGTTGCGACCCGCATCAGATTGCCTGGCGGAACATCTATTGGGACTGAGTTCCGCAAGCAAAACGGCGGTTTTCGCTTTGATTTGATTCCGAAACAGACGAACCCTGTCGAGCGCGACAGGCTGATCAAAAGCTTGCGGGAGACTGGCGATCTGTCGTTTACGATGGACCTGCGGACGCCGGACCCTAAGCGATACCCTGTTTCACTTCTGCATAGTGCTTACCTGGCAATGTACCGATATTTTGGATTCGAATATCTGGTTACTGGGAACAGCGAGTGGATAAGAGATATTCTGGTGCGCGAAGATGCGCCGGATGATGTTCCCTTTTTCACGTTGGACGTTCCGAAGGGCTGCATATCTGTCGCACGGAACGATCTACTTTACACACCGTTTCTGGCGACTTCAGAATCAGGACTACATGCACTTGCCGTTGCATTTCCGGCGGCGAACAAGGAAATGGAAACCCGAATCGTGTTACTTCCGGGTTTTGGCAAAGAGGCAATGCATGACTATGAGAAGCTGCGAATGGGTTGGGAGAACTCACAACAACGTATTGGAGCGATATTTGAATTCCATCCTCTCGAGCCACGGCTGGTCGATCCGAAATGCCAGTGGTTCGGAAACAATCTTTGGCGAAGGTTAGTAGCGCAGAGCCGAGAGCCGAGTTCTAAGGCACGAGGTATTCGTATGGAACCATCGGCCTAAAATGCCGACCAGCTTGTTGAAGAAAGCGGTCACCACTAGTCGCCCCTTATGAAAGCCTAACCTTTCAAGGCGATACATGCTCCCTACTCCCCAGGCTTAACGGAGGATTTTAAACCTTTGCTCAATGTCTCGAAAAAGCGATCAATTTCCGGTTCATCCCAGTACCACGAGCTTCCTGGCCGCCGATAGCTCACGATCCAGTTCGTGATTCGGATCAGCGACGACATAATTTGCTCAAGCTCACAAACGGTCAGCAGGTTTCCGGGATATGGCGCACCGGTCAGATCATGCCCAAATACTTTTAGATTCCAAGACAGGTCGTTATGGGCAAGTAACTTGTTGCGGGATTCATTAAGCGGCTTTGCGAGTTTCACTGCCTCCTTGAGCTCGGCCTCAATTTGGGATCTCTCAGGCGTATTCTCCGGAATTAGTTCATCGATGACTCGCCGCAGGACGAGGTTCGGCTTCGTCTCGTTCCTGCCAAACCACACGTCATCAAGCAGAAGCGATGAGACACCTGTCAGGACCGAGAGGGAACAGCATTGCCGTAAGTAACTAAATAGATTCGGCGATGTCAGCTGGAGCAGGTGTCCTCGGATCGAATTCGAGGCCAGATCCGTCATCGGGTTCTTCAGGAACACATTGAACGTTAGCTCCCACATTCCGCGCTCGAAACGCATGACGCCAAGAAAGGAATCGTACAGGAGGTCGGGATTCACCGGTGGATTCGGCGCCGTCATATTACTAGCCCCTGTCGATCAATGCGCCCGCCTTTTCCGGAGGTATTCGCGGAAACCTTTGTTCGACGTTTGCGTAAGCCGCAATCGCCGCGTATTGCCCAAAACCTGTCATCCATGGCGGCTAAGAACACGCCATCAAGTGAAATTGCTTTTTCTTCCGACATAGCTGCGCCGTCACTTTCCGCTTAGGCGAGTTGCACCTCAGCTGAAATAGCCGAGTTGTTTGTCGCATCGCTTTCATTCAGCGTATTGGCCGCGTCGATCAGTGAGCCGACATTATACGTGCCAATCGGAATCGACTTTGGCCACTTGAAGTAAACCTTGAATACCTTGCTGATTGCTGGCCCCAAGTTGACCTGAACGTGCGTGTTGGCCAACGTCGTGACAACCGTTCCATCTTGAGATTCGAGCGATAGGGCAACCGCACAATTCCCCTTCGCCTTCCCGCTGCCTGCGTTGGTTATCGTGACGGCGGCTATGCCTGACTTTCCCGGATTCCCGACAGGCGGGACCAGAATCGAGCAAGTCAAGTCGCTCGGCAGAGCTGTGTTTGCCCCAAAGGTGAACGTGCCAGTACTGGTGAGGATTCCTGCATCGCTGTCTTCGCTCTCCGTATAACTGCCTGTTGTCTTCGTGATGAAACTCAGAGCGAAGGTTTGGTGGTAGTACCCGAGCGTGACTATATCCAGCGATGCGCCGTTGCCGCCTAGCTTCTTATATGTGAAGGTGCCAGTGGAATCTTCAACATAGGAATATGGACCCGCGAACGAAAACCTTCCGTTGCGATTCAACTGAAGCGACCAGTTATCTCCCCACTGGGATGTTGCAATCAGCGGATGCGCGTATAGCTTCGCTGGTGCGTTTCCCGACAGCAACGTTCGCGATTCAAGCCGTTCGATTAGCATGCCCTGGCCATTGTTGAGGTGTAGTGGGCATTTCATCAATAGCGACGGCAAAACACAAGGGAAAAGTTCGTCGCGTCTACTGCCGTTGCGTTACTTGCGTCCACTCGCGTATATCCTTCGGTCATTCATTGATTGACGAAAAGGGGTTGTTGAAGAAAGCGGTCTGGACCTCCACCTCTCCGTCCACATCGCCTCAGACCGACCCGCACATCGTCGCGATGCTGTGGGATGATCAGGACCGTGCGCCGTCGCTCGCAGCGGCTTTGGCCTCCAAAATGCACTCCGCGCAAACGTCCTCGTCGTCCAATGATTCTCTGCAGCGGCCACAATGAACACAGTTCATGCAGTCTTCCCAGACTCCGTGCTCGCAATCATCTGTAAGAGCGTCACCTGGTTCGCGTTCAAGATCAATTTCCATCCAAGTCTCCCGCTAGCCGTGAATGCCAATCGAATACATTTGCATACTCAAGGAAGCTAGTTAGTTCGGAAAGACCGCTACGACGGAAGGTCGGCCGCGCGAGTTGCCGCGCAAACAGCGCCCGTCGCATGTCATTTGAAACTACGAAAAATCTCGAAACGGAACGATCCGTCAAAAGGACGTCGTTGAACCTCAACAGCCCAGAGTACACCGGCGTAGAGTGCTCAACTTCAAAAAGCGCCTCCACCTTACTTGTCCCGGATTTAACCCAGATGACATCGATCTCTCCAAGTATACCGGCGATCGATTGATAACCTGCCGGTAAACTCCGAATGAGGGGGAAGCGCGAAGACAGCGTCCAATCGAGTGAACAAACATTCGAGGCCGGCACAAATACGTCGTAGCCCTTCAAATGGCCGATGCTGCCAACGAGGGTTTGTACTTGGCAGTGTGAAAGGGGCGGAAGGCTTGACCGCCGAGGGTCGGGCAGTGTCCTATTGAGGGCTTCGGTGCCCACGTACCCGTCTACATTGAATCTGCCCTGACCGGGCACGTATAGTTCCTTAGTCCCGCCAGCTGCGATGATTTGGACTTTGTATTGACCGTCACTTGCCGGCTTCGTGCTGTGGAAGATTTCTTCGAAATCAGCGTACGGGACGACAGTGGGTGAAGAAGAGTCGTCGCTGTAAAAGCAAATGAAAGAATTGCGTCCCTCTAGCTGTCGCAGGTCAACCTCGCGCAATCCATAAAACGCGCGACCACGCGAATGCAAGCGTGAGTAGCGGAAGTAAATTCGCCCCACGTCGTCGCCAAATGAAACCAGCGAGTTACTACCCGCCACCTTCTTGAGCGGGCCCAATTCGGAGGTGATGGAGTCGAGGACAGATGCTCGAAAGGCGTTTGCCATAACACGCTAAGGGCGCAATCCTATCATGAGATTGTTTTGCTGAGGGATCGTCTTCCCGTCTTTTCCTAGGCCCGAGTCTCGGAAAGGATGCCCGTCCAGAGAAGTGTCGGCTCCATGGGCGAAGTATCCGCTAACGTTCGCTCGAAGTCCAATTTTGACCGCTGCCTCGAACGCCCGGTGGTCGCACCTCCGGCTTCCCCGTCTTTTCCCGTTGGTCCCTGGCCACAATTTCAACAACCGGCTCCTCGCATCCTCATTGCGCGAAGGCCTGGCAGCTTGGGCGCAACTCGTGAGCATGGCGTATTATCACGGTCATGAGCGTTACTTGGATTATCGTTGTCCCCGTATTCGCATTGGTGGCATATTCGATATTTTGGGCAAGGAAGCTAAGACGCTGCCCAAAATGTGGCGTTCTGCGCGAAAAAATCCATGTGCCGGGTTACCGACTGCCTCGCTGGAAGTGCCCCATCTGCGGGACCGTCACGCGACGGCAAACCATTTGTTGAATGCGCTCGTTCGTGCAATTAGACAGGTCGAGGGGGCCACACTTTGGCTTACCCTCCCCCCGGCCACCCGTTACGCCAGATGCCCTCAACCGGCAAAAAAACTTAAGAAAAAGAAATAACTTCGGTATTTCTTAGTTTGTATAATGTACGGTAGTCGGTATGATGAGCGCGAGCGCGTGGAGCGCCCGTGCGCGCGCCCTTCGCCAGGCTCAGGACAGGCCCTTCGGCTAGCTCGGAATTAGGCCTATGGGTGCATTTATGGCAAATGATGTAAAAACAGTAAGTGAGAGAAGTGATGTTGCGTGACAGAGGGAGAAAAATCGAAAAAGTGATGCAAAACGATGCATTATGATGCATCCGGGGTTGGTGCAGCATGCTGGAGAGTCAAAACGTCGGATTCAGTTGGATTTGGTTGTATTTTGTCGTATCGAACGACATGTTGGCGTGGTCTGATGAAAAAAACGCAAAAAGTGGTGCATTTTGGTGCCTCGACTTTTGCATTTTGACCGCTCAAGCTGCGGCGGCGAGGTGCCACAGGAGCGTTTGGCGCAGGGGTCGGGGCAGAATATCGAGACATCGCTGTTTTCCACGATGTCGCATCAAAAGCGACTGCTGCCACAGCTCGCGGCGCACCGTAAACAAGACGTCGGCGAAGGTGGGAGCCTGTTTGTGGTAGCAGGGCGTGACGCTGTCGCGGCGACGACGCTTGCTGGCCGGAAGCCTGGACCACAGCAACGCCACCGCCGTGAAAAGTCCCAGCATCAAAGGCACCACCCGCAGCACCGATTGGCGGCACCAGTGGCGCGTGCTTTCCAATCCCAGCAACGCCCGCGTTTCCTCGAAGGTCACTTCAATGTTCCATCGCGAGGTGTACAGCTCGATGATGCTGGGGAGTCATCTGCGGATCGCTGCTGTAGAAGTAGGCGTTCTCCTGGGCCTGGCGGGGATCGCCCAGCACACAGACCCAGCGGATCGAAGCAATCCGGCCGCCCCGGTTGTCGTACCACAGCGCCGTCTGGCTGACCCATTGCACGGTTCGGCGGCGGCCGCCATACCAGTCCAGCTCCTGGGATACCGCCTTGAGCTTCTTGACCTGCTGGGCCGGCGAAGGCAGCTTTGCTCCCTTCCTGGCCTTGCGGCCGCGGCGCCGATGACCCGATGGATCTTTGGGCGGAGCGTAAAGATTGGCATCGCCACGCAGTCGACCGATGACCGTCAGTCGCCTGGGATGCCGCGTAGCAAAGTGGCAAAGCTCGTGCGTCGCCACCTGGTAATCTCCGATCAAAATGAACGATCGCGTCGGCAGCCATCGCATCAACCGCATCAGCAGTTGCCGGGTCAGTTGCGCAGGGGTCTTGGGCCGAGCCTTCACCTGCTTGGCCACCTTGGAACTGAGGCACAGACCGCACAGCAGCGGCAATGCCCAGCAGCGGGCGATCGCCGGCAGGCGGGCCAGCACGCACAGCACCAGCCACTTGTGTCCGAACTTCGTGTGACGCTTGGCGCGGCTGGAACGCACCGGATCACGATGAGCGCTCTTGGCCCACACCGCCTTGCCGTCCTTGGCGACGACCGTGTCGTCGGCCAGCAGCACCAGCGGCTCATGGGCCGGCAGCAGCGCAATGACCTGCCGAACCAGCACCGCAGCCAACGCCCAGATCGAAAAGTGGGCCCAGGAGTAGAGGCGATGGTAGTCGCTCCAGTGGCCGCTCAATCGCGGCTGCATGATCTTCAATGCCCGGCTGACGGTCCGTCGGCCCGCGGTTACAATCAACCCGCACATCAGGACCACAAAGCGATCGAACGTGGGCTTGGTGAATACGTGGGACTGGCGGATGTCACTGAGCAGCGGCTCCGCCACCTGCGGGATCGGCATCCTCCGGACCATCGTGGGCTCCTTCCGCTGAATGGCTTTGATCACCAATTCAGTAGGCAAGGAGTCCCACGCCCGGTCCGCTCAGCTCGCTATAAAGTGCAAAAGTCGAGGGTGCATTTTGGTGCATGGCCGGAGCGCAACCCTCAAAATCAGGCGAATTTCGAGGGTGGGCGGATCAAGGGATGCATCACTGATGCATCAAAAAGTGGTGCGGTTGGTGCATTCTAGATATCAGAGACTGGAAACTTGAAACTAGATGATCTCGATGAAAATCGTCAGCGCGCCCCTTTGCAGTTGAACGCGATCAGCCGGAGAATCTGTTTTGAGATGTCATCGATTACCGATCAACCCTCAGCATCGCAAGCGGCTCCCGGAGCGCGCGTCGCGACAGAGCCAAGCTGGTCGCAGATTTCGCCGGCGCAGTGGAAGTCGGCGGCGGCGGCGTGGATGGGGTGGATGTTCGACGGGCTGGACATGCATCTTTACACCCTGGTCGCCACGCCCTTTGTCGCGGCCCTGATGCATGCCCAAACGACCGACCCGAAAGTCAGCGAACGCAGCGCCTGGATCAATGCGGCATTCCTGCTGGGCTGGGCCCTGGGCGGCGGATTTTTTGGCCGGCTGGGGGATTTGCTCGGGCGCAGCCGAACGCTGTCGCTGACGGTTTTCACTTATGCCCTGTTCACCGGGCTTTCATTTTTCGCCGGGACCTGGTGGCAGCTTTTGATTTTCCGGTTTCTCTCGGCCTTGGGCATCGGTGGTGAGTGGGCCGTCGGAAGCTCGTTGTTAGCGGAGACCTGGCCAGCCAAATGGCGCCCCTGGGCCGCTGCGACATTACAGACCGGCGTGAACATCGGGGTGCTCATCGCCTGCGCGGCGGTGTTCATCTTGAGCTGGGTCATCGGGCCGCATTTTGAGCGATTTGTATTTCTCGTCGGCATCGCGCCGGCGCTATTGGTCTTCTGGATTCGGCGATCGGTTCCTGAGCCGGGTGAATGGGTGGAAGCGAAGAGCCGCGCCGAGGAAAGTGGCGTGGGGCCTGCAAAACAAGGCGGAATTGCAGATCTGTTCCGCGGAAGCGTACGTCGAACCACGGTGTTGACGATCATTGTCTGCGCCTGCTCGCTGACGGCGTGGTGGGCCTTCATGTTCTGGAGCACGCAGCATCTTCGCCATCTGCCGGATTTAGCCGGGTGGGACAAAGGGCAGATCGATCGACTCGTCAGTATCGGCTTCTTCGCGACGATCGGGATTTCGATTCTGGGAAATTATTTCGCTGCCGCCCTGGCGAAGGTGATGGGCTATCGCAAGGCGATTGCGGTGATGAACGCGGGATTTTTCCTGGCGATGTATGGGGCCTATCGCGTGCCGCATCCGCATGTGGAACTGCTCGGCTGGATGGGCGCGGTGGGATTTTTCTCCGGCGTATTTGGATTGTTTACCATGTATCTGCCGCCTCTCTTTCCGACGTTGCTCCGAACAACGGGCGCCGGATTCAGTTACAACATTGGCCGCGTCGCTGCTGCAGTCGGCACCGTTTACTTCCTGCACTATGTTCCCCCTGGAGGCCGGCCGGGCGATTTCCGGGAGGCGCTGCTGATGACCAGCTTCCTGTTTATTCCCGCGATGCTTGTGGCGCTGCTGCTGCCGGAATTGAATGATGCGGAACCGGCAGCGTAGACATTGGACTTGTGAGGAGCGCTCTCGACTCACCGCGCCGCGCGACCAAACCGCTTACTTCGTGCGCGGCTCTTTTCAATCCCGTGGCGCTCGCGGCGTTGCAGGAGCAATGCCCTCCAATGAATGGCCGCGCTCATGCGGTGAGAATCGGAAACTTCGTGCTGCTGATGGGGAGATGGCTGTATTGCTCGACGAGTTTGCGATATTCCTTGGCGACCTTACGGGGTTTACGCCCAAGGCTATAAAGCCCAACCGTGTTCACGGTTCCCCGGATTTGGGTCAGGGCCGTATCCCAATCCTTCATGTCCAGGAGGCCAAACCAGGTGAAGCCGATGATTGGGACCCCATCTTCGCGCAGGCGAAGAAGGTTCATCCATTCCTTCCAGAGCCATTCGACCGCGTACTTGGCGGTGCGATTGGTTTCGGTGTGCATGACCGGCAGGCGGTAACGATCGTAATACTGGCGAGTGATGACGTAATAGCCGTACACATCCCCCGCTCCGATCGAGCGACCGTCCGGCTTGAGGATGTGTTCGTTGGTAATGTAATAATCGGTTCCCATGATGCAGTGCGTGCGAAGATCACGCTGCGCCATGAACCACAGATACTCCTCCTGACTCATCCCGTTTGCCAGGAGATAGCGATAAATCGTGGCGGTTACGTCATTGCTGAACAGCAGGTCGAGTGAAAGGAACCGCCGCTCGTTCATGAAATGGGCGGGCGCGACGGTATCGGGGCTGCCGGGATGGACATATTCGGTGCTTTCGCTGAAGACGAAAATCGCATCGGGGCGAAGGTCGAGGATCCTTCGCATCGCCAGCAGTGAAGCCCGGCAGCAGTGTTTGATGTTGGTGACAAAGCCGGTGTCGCTCTTGAGCCGCTCGTTCCACCAGCCAAAGGCGGATGAAAAGAGCGCCGTTACGTAAATTTCATTGACAGGCGTGAAGTATCGCACCCACGGGTAGCGCTCTGCGAATCGATAAGCATATTCGGCGAAATACTCCGGCCACTGCGGATTCTGAAAATCCCCAAGCCAGTCCGGCAGGCCAAAGTGAAGCAGGTCGATGATCGGCACGATGCCCAGGCGGCGCATTTCATGCATCACCGGATCGAGCCAGCTCCAGTCGTAATCATCCTTGCCGCGGAAAATCTTATAGATCGGCGGGCCATAGCGCAGATAGCGAAGGCCCAGTTCGCGCACGAGCTTCAGGTCTGTCTGCCACAACTCGTAATGGCCGGTGTCGCGAAGCTGGTCAACGCGTCCGGCTTCGACCTTCGGGCAGGAGCATTCGATGCCGACGCCGAACATGAAGCGCAGCGTATCGACAGGGTCGGCTGCTCGTATTGCCGGTGAAGAGGCGGGCTTTCCAATCACAGGTCTCAACCTCCGCAATCGAGCCGGCCTCAGCGCCGGCGTCGTGGCGCGACTAGCTTATACAGGCATTCCTTATTGATGGGGAGGCCCGATTACATCCAAAGTTATGCGGCTTATATCGGGTCGGCACATCCCCGCCAGCCGGCATGTATGTCATGGATCGCTGCAAACGATAAGGTTGCGTCCGCATGGCAGGAAAAATTCTATAACCGAAAGACCGGCAGTTTCGACCCCGCCAGCCGGGATGGTGCCAATAAATATTGCGATGCGGTTGCGCCAGCCAGAGTAGCGATACGGCTGGAGCATGCACTAATGCCAGCCGATGGGGTCAATGTTGGCCCAAAACCCGCATCCGCCGCAGGCCGAGCAGAGGCCGTGTCTTGCCTGGTCAGCCGGGGTTGCGAAATGTGCTCTTATTCAATGGAGGAAGACCATGCGAAAGACATTGAAAGTGGCCTGCGCGTTCGGCGTGCTGATGTTACTGACCGGCTGCTCGACCACTCAAGTGGGCGTTGCAGCCAAGAATGCTCCGCTCGATGCATATGAGGCGGATGCGGGTCATATCAACACGCCTCAGTATCAGCTTGGCGATCTGATTGCGATGGATCCCAACAGCAAGACCGCCTGGCGGGTGATGAATGTTTCGGTCAGCCCCACCGAGACGCGCTTCGGCCGTCCAGCGGATGGAGAAGCGCAATCATTTAACGCGCCGTTTGAGCTCTCGTTCTCGAACAAGGTGCCTGAAGCGACGCGCGACGAGGTGACGCAGGCGGTGCAGGCGCAGACCGATCTGCATGTAGAGAAGACCTGGTCGCGCAGCATCAAGTCGCCGGCTACGTTTACCATTGCGCATCCGGAAATGATCAAGAAGATGCAGCAGGTTCGCGAGCAGAGTCCCGAAGCGCGTTTCTTCCTGGTGACTTCCGTGACCAGCGCCGACAAGGTCTATTTCACCTTCGGCGAAGCGACTGCCAATCAGTTGGCGATCAATAAGTTCCGCTTCAACTTCAGCTACAGTCAGAACGACAGCCTCGAGAAGCTGGCGCAGAAGAGCGCCGCCTTCTTCACGGCCACGCCTGTGGCGATTGTGGCGGACGAAAGCGGCCGCCGCGTTGTTGCGAGCGATGCGAGCTTCTCTGAAAAGCTTCCTGAATACAGCTTCGCTGAGACTGGTCAGGCCTGGTAATCGACCGATCGACCTGGCTTAGAAATGAACACCCACGAAGGTTGTCCATCCCGGCAGCCTTCGTGGGTTTCTTTACGTCGTTATGACAGCGTCAGATTCAAGCCTGAACCGATTCAGGCAGCGTCATGATTTGTTCGACGACGCCATCGATTTCGTCTGCGGAGTGAGCCAGCATCTGGAGCATTTCGGCCTGCTCCGCGGCAGTGTCGCAAACTTCGAAAGCGGTCAGACACAGGCGCAGCGCATTCCATTTGCCGCGCAGATCGTGGCGAAGTATCCGTCTCCGTTGCTCATCCATAGCCCAGACTCCCGCTGACTGAAATACCCACTACGCGTGATGCCGCGACGACTGATTGGCCGTTCGCGGGTTTCGGCTCCGCATCCAGGGTGATCGCTCCTCCACTTCCAAGCGAAGCGCACAATCCGCCGGCCGCGTGGAGCGGAACGTGAGATGACCGCCCGCGTGTGTGGACGCAATCGCTCCACAGACCAGTTGTTGCAGCATCTGTCGAAGCCGCTGGGGATCGCCATGAATGTAATGATTGCGGGCCAACAGCCGCATCGATAGTTCAATTCGTCGAGAACGTGCCTTGGCCTGGTTGTCCTGCAGCACATCGCGGAGCACGCCATGCACGTCAAGGAGTTGCCCGGCTGGCGCTGCCACTTGAGCATCGAACGCTGGCGCATCAGGAATCCCTGGAATGGGCAGATGCCCTGTCTCGACAGTGGAATTGAGCCAAGCCTGCGCGGTGGAGGGTGTCATTTGAGTTGGTCCTGCAAAGAGTCGTTTCGATTTGCGTCAAATCAACGGCCGACATGTCGCGGCTGAATCGGCAGCTGGGGCACATGCAACCTCCGGTGCCGCCAGAACATCGCGCAGCAGAGGCTGCTTGCCCTCCAACGCTCCGATTCGGATTTCGTCAAGAAGAGCCTACGGTATATGACTAAGCCCGCCAATGCACAAAAAACAGCAAATTTTTCACACCCCGGCATCGTGGGCCCTGAATCCATCTATGGATACAGCAAGAACCAGCAGAGGCGGCATGGGCTTTGCGAACCCTGCTCAGGCGTGCCGAGCCTCTTCGCGACGGTCGCGGAGGACTTGGGGCAAGGCAGGAAATTGACCTGTAGGCGGCCTGGGTGGCCGCTTCGCGGAACCAGAACGCGGTTTCGCTCGATGACATTTTTAGTGGAGGTCCTCCAATGCGTAACGTATTGCTTTCTCTTCTGGCCGTTGGCCTCGTTGCTTGCGCAACTGCTTGCAGCACTGAGCCCAAGAGCCAGGATCAGCGCGAGGCGCTTCGCGACAACGCGAAAGCAAGCCTCAAGTCGATGGAAGCTCGCGATGCCGGGCTGGCTAACGTCGTGAATAATGCCTACGCCTACATCGTGTTCCCCGATGTCGGCAAAGGCGGTTTCGTGATCGGTGGCGCCTTTGGCCGCGGAATCGTTTATGCCAATGGCCAAATGGTCGGCTATGCCGCGATCGATCAGGCGTCGGTTGGTGCCTTGGCCGGTGGACAGTCCTATGAAGAGTTGATCGTCTTCAAGGACCAGAACGCATTCCAGAAATTCCAGGACAATCGCCTGTCGTTTGGCGCCGATGTTTCGGCCGTTGCCCTCAAGGCCGGCGCAGCTGCTTCCGCACAGTTCCGCAATGGCGTGGAAGTCTTCATCCACAACCAGGGCGGTTTGATGGCTGATGCATCGCTGAATGGCCAGAACATCAGCTTCCATGCCACTCGAGATGTCGACACGAACTACAACGACTAATTGGGTTAGGCCCAATTGGATCGTGTAGCGATTGACGGGAAGATTTGCATGGGGCGCCCAACGGGCGCCCCTTTCGCTTTGAAAGTTAAAAGATCTCCAGCCAGAGCTGGCTTTCAACGAGATTCTTTCACGTGTAGCATGATCGCCGTCGGCAGAGAAAGCATGCGTCCCCATTCATGTGGAGTTCAATGGCAAAGTCGTTTTGTCTGACACCGATCGCCAATTACCAGGCGACGTGCAGGCCCACCTTCGAGCGTCTTGAAAGTCGTCACCTTTTAAGTGCTGGCCCTAAACTGGCCGGCATCGAATTACTAGGTAGCGCAGACGCCTGTACCGGGGTGCTATTAACCTTTGACCGCAGTCTCGATCCCGCCCATGCCACCGATGCGCGGGCGTACGTGGTTGGACGAACGCCTCCCTCTCAGGGAAGCAGCAGCAGTCTGATTGGCGATATCTTCGGCTTTGCGAAGCGCATTAATCCGATCAAGCACGGGAAAGTGCAATTCGCCAGCGCAACGTACGACGACACCAGCCATTCTGTCACGCTTGTGCCTGTTTCACCGTTTAAGGAATGGAAATATTTTCGAATCTTGCGCGTGCGCGGCAGCGGGCCTTATGCGCTGACCGATTCGGCCGGGAATCCATTTGACGGTAACGGCGATGGAACCGGCGGCGATGATCTGGTCGTGAATTGGCGCACGCGGCGCGGGAAGCAGATTCATTACGTCGATTCCGATGGCGATAAAGTCACGATTGGTTTGCGCGGGCCGGGCGTCATGTTCGTCACGCAGCAACTTCATGGAAGCCCAACTCCTCTGATCTTTATCGAGCATACCAAAGCAAAATCGGTTCTTTCCGGAACCGTGATTGCAGGCAAGAATGGTAACGGCGTAGCAAAGATCGCGCAGTTGTCAGGATTCTCCGGACCCTCGGATACAATCCTGACCAACAGCCAGTTCGATGTGGACAAGGTTTTGCCTTGATGCGCAAAGCGATCACCGCTGGCCATGATTTTGGAGAACCTGCATGACTCGCGACAACTTACCTCCCGACAGTCCTCAAGAAGCCGCGGACGATGTGGGTTATGGATGCGCGGTGTGGTGGACGATTGTCATCATCATCATTCTGCTGATCATCGCCTGGTGGGCGTTTGTTCCATGGATGGGTGGCGGCTATTTCGTGCATAAGCCGGCTCCCAACACGGCCTCGACGCCGACCAACGTTCAAACTGCTCCGCAATCAGGCCCCGGCGAAACGGGAACCGGAAATATCGGCGGATTGACTCATCCACCGGCTGCCACGGAACCGGCAACCCAGCCGACGACGCAAACGACCGCGCCGTAAAAACTGAATGGGCGACCAAACGTTGCTACTTTGGCGTCTCAGGCTTCACGAATAAAGGTTGTCCTGCGGCAATTGGATGGCCAACCGCCAGCCCGGCATCGAGAAGCTGCTTCATTGTCTTTCCTGTCGGATCGCAACCAAGTTGCCGAAGCCCGGCTTCGGCTTTTTCGGGCATCAGGGGAAGCAGTCCGACCAATGTCGCATAAATCGCCTGGGCGGCGACGTGCAGCACCGTGTCGAGCCTCGAGGCTTGCTGCGGATCTTTAGCCAGCTTGAATGGCGCAGTCGCATCGATGAAGCCATTGGCAGCGCGCGCCAATTCGACTGGTAGAAGGGCGCATTGCTGAAGCTCACATTTCGCATAGGCATCGGCCAACTTCGCACCAAGTTCGCGGATTTGTGATAGGACATTTCGATCCAGGTCTTCCATTGCTCCCAGCGCCGGCAGCGAGCCGCGATATTTGGAAGCCATGTTAAGCGTGCGATTGAGGCAGTTGCCAACTACGTTCGCCAGCTCATTGAGCGACTTGTTGAAGTCGCCTTCGGTCCAGTCCAAGTCATGGCCAAAGGGCGCGGCGCGAAGCAGGTAATAGCGCACCGCATCGATGCCATATCGCGCGGCCAATTCCCGGATCTTCTCCAAGCCGATGAAGTTCCCCATCGACTTGCTCATCTTCCGGCCGTCGGCTGTCCACCAGCCGTGTGCGAAAATGCGCCGTGGCAGCGGCAGCCCGAGGCTCATGAGCATCGCCGGCCAATAGACGGCATGAAACCAGAGGATTTCTTTGCCGATCAGGTGAAGATTCACCGGCCAATACTTGTCGAACAGCGATTGATCATCGGAGCCGTAGCCGAGCGCGGTGATGTAATTGCTCAGAGCATCAATCCACACGTAGACCACGTGCTTCGGATCGTTGGGCATCGGAATGCCCCACTTCAAACTTGCCCGGCTGATCGAAAGATCCTCAACGCCCTGCTCGAGTTTGCTGATCACTTCATTGCGCCGAGTTGCGGGCAGTACAAAATCATTTTGCTCACGAATGTATTTCAAAACCGCGGGAGCGTATTTCGTAAGTCGAAAGAAGTAGCTGGCTTCCTTGTAGCGCACGAGCGGCCGGCCGCTGATAGCGGATTTGTATTCTTGATCTTTAGCGGCGGTTTCTGTGACGAATTCCTCCTGCCCTTCGTCGTACCAGCCTTCGTAGCTGCCGAGATAGATATCCCCGGTGGCGAGGAGTTTCTCGACGATCTTCTGCACGCCGATCTTGTGGCGCGGCTGCGTGGTGCGGATGAAGTCGTCGTTGGTGATTTTCAGTTCTTTCCAGACTTCCTGGAAAACAGCGACCACGCGATCCACCAGCACCGTTGGCTCGATGCCCTGGTCGGCCGCGGTCTTGACCATCTTGATGCCATGCTCGTCGGTGCCAGTCAGGAAAAAAGTGTCATCGCCGGCCAGGCGGTGATAGCGCGCGATCGTGTCGGCTGCGATCGTCGTATAGACATGCCCGATATGCGGCTCGGCATTGGGGTAATAAATGGGCGTCGTGAGATAAAAGCGATCGGTCATTGAAGTATCCAAATAGAAGAGCCATCGTTCAAAGCTAACGCGCGAAATTCGGTCAGGGGACGGCGCCGTCCGGTCCTCGGGACCGGGCGTGCTCCCCTACCGCATCCGCATCATTCGCTTTGGCCGATGGCTCATTGGCGTCATTATTGGCTGAGGGGTTCGCTTCTTCAACTATCGCTGGTAGATCGGGAGCAGGTGGTAGGAAACCGTCAGCGACAGCAAAGCCATGGAAGTGGTATAGGCGCGGCCCGGTCCTTCATCGCTGGCGGGCCATCCGCCATCGGTCTGCTGAACCTTGAGCAGGCGGGCGAGATCTGGGTAAGCAATGCGGCTCCAAGCCGCGCCGCCAAGCTGCCAGGCGGCTTGTGAGGTGTAATAAGTGACGTAATAAAGATTGGGCGTTTTCTCCGTGACGCGATTGCTCTCAAGAAAGGCCGCGCCCTGATCGGTTTCGCGCCGACGGGCGAAATTTGTAGACGGATCATCCAGTACATGCAGGCAGAGGACCGCCACGGCTGTTGCACCGGCTGACGCTTTCCCTCCGGGCTGATAAGCAAAACCTTTGCTTTTACTATCAAAGCACTTCAAGACGAATTCACCCGCGCGCCGCACGGCATCGGCAGGCACGCGCAGCCCCGCTTCCTGACAGCCGCGCAGCGCCAAGGCATTCCATCCTGAAAACGAAAGATCGCTGTCGGTAGCATTCGCCGTGTAGCGCCAGCCCCCTTCGAATTGCGCGGCCTTCTTCACCGACTGGGCCTTGAGAATTAACGGCAGCGAGCGTGACAGGACGCCGGCGATCTTGCGGCGGTAATCCTCGTTTTCCTCAACACCGTAAGCTTGCGACAAGGCCAGCGTGGCAATGCCCTGCGCGTACATCGGTTTGTCATCGTGGTCCGGATTGAACGAACCATCGCGTCCCGCGGAAGAAACCAGGTAATCAATCGCTGCTCGAATGATGGCGCCGTGTCGGCCAACGTCGGCGGTTTGTCCCGCGGACAGAAAGCTCATCAGAGCCAGTCCAGTGATCGCGGGCTTCTGCTTTGGGCCAAAGGAGCCGTCGGGATTTTGTTGTGTCGCGAGAAAATCGAGGCCCCGCGAGATGGCGGCATCTTGACCGGACGGCGCCGCATCGTCAGCAAGGACGGGCATCGCGCAGCAAGCCAAAGCGACGATCACCACACCAATGAGATGTCGAAATCGCAGCTTATTCCCTCCCCCGGTAATCCGGGGGAGGGTTAGGGAGGGGGCCGCGTTCCAAATCCTCCACCCCCTCCCCAGCCCTCCCCCGGAGTACCGGGGGAGGGAGACAGAGCCGCCTGCCAATCGTGTCATGCGAGCTGGGAACGCGAAGGCCGTCATGGAGTTTTCCCCGGCTGCTGCTGAGCTTTTTCGATCGCCTCGAAATAGAGCCGCAGCGATTCTTCGTATCCGGGCGGATCGGGATTGGAGAACGGGCCGCTCAAGGAATCGGCCTGTCCGACGTGCAATCCGCCCCACTGCCGTGAGGCGGTGAAATTTGCAGGCGATGGCGCCTTCACGGTCGGCGTTTGCTGGACTGGCGGCGCGGGTGGCCCATAGACCGACTGCATTGACGGTATCAATGCCATGCGCTGAGCGGCGGCACGGTGAATCGATCGGTCCCACGCCCGCGATAACGCGACCGTTACATTTGACTGATGGGCAACAGCGGTTTTCACATCAGCCGGAACCTGCGAAAGCGAATCGGCCGCGGCGCTGGCGTACCACCTGGCGGCCGTCAGCGGATCGCGCTGCATGATTCGATCCTGGGCGACAGCAAGCTCGCGCTGGGCAGCTTCGATCGCCTGCCGAACGTCGCTGGCTGCGCGATCCACTGCCGCCACGTCCGCCCGCCCACTGGCTTGCTCCAACGAGTGCAGCGCCGGAAGCATCAACTGTCGGATCACCTCACGAGCGCCCGCGTCATCAGGAACAAAAGGATCGAGGCGGTCGGTCATGGCCGTTCCCGATTCAATCGAAAGCGGAGCCAGCGCGCGCTCGACACGAGCACCGGCCTCTTTTGCATCCTGCTTTGCCTGGTCGGCTGCGCGTTGTGCGATGGGTTGATCTTCACCCGGTAACGAATCGATCCCTGTCTCTGCCGCCGCGGCGCGAGAGTCGGCGTCGCGCTTGGCCGCGACGGCGCTTTGCAACGCTGCAAGCGCTTGTGGCATCGCCGACAGGTCCTCCTGCGTCGTTACGATTGCCGCTACCGCTTTCTCTCTCCAATCGGCATCATCTTCGGACGGGCGGGTTTCAGCCGGCTGGACCGATTCAGGGGCCTGGGCGCTTTGCACCCTCGCAATTGCGTCGGCAACAGATCTTTGACGATCCGCCAGGCTTTGGGCCTGACCGCTGCTTGATAGCGCCTGGTTTTCAAGATCCTCCTGGTCTTCGCCCAGGTGATCGACACTCTCCGCCGCGGCCATCGAACGCGCAATCGCCTGACCGGCGTGCTGAATGTGATCGATACGATCATCGATGTGCTGCATTGCCGAATTGCCCTGCGCGTTGGAGGCGCCGGGTCGTGATCGCTGGATGCCGCGCGATTCGGAATCCCGCGTATTCTCGATCAACTGGTGAATCAGCGCGTTGTCCAGATCTGTTACGTGCTGGTAATTGCGATGCGACGCTTCTGCACTGGATTGAAGTGCCAGTTCCTCCGCGGCTGCCGCACGTTGCTGGGGCGTCGAAGCCATTTTTCCCGGCATCGTCGTGGGCAGCGGGTCACCACCCCATAAGGCGATCTGCCGACGCGCTTTTCCTGCCGCCTCATGAATTGCCTTTGCAGCATCTGTGTGCTGAGCGTTCGCAGCCGCTAAACTCAGCGCATGCTCGCGCTCCAGGGCGGCAATCGCATCGGCAAAGCTGCTGAGTGTCGAGGGCGAGCCGCCTCGGGGGTCGCTCGACACGACTGTTTCCAGCGCGGTTGCCGCTCGCGAGGCCGATTCAAGATCGTGGGCGCGAACGAGATCAGCATCCGGTCGCACGGCTTCGGCCTGCGCGGCGGCTGACAGCCGCAAATCCAGACCCGGATGCCGGTGCGGATCTTCCCGCAGCGCGCCGGCCCACGACTGGGCCGCTGCCGCGAAATCGATCGGCTTGGTTTGGTTGATCAAAACTTGTTCTGAATTCCATCGCACATGCAGTTTGGCATCCAGATCGCGCGAAGTTGGGTCGATGCCAACTTCGATCGCGCCGGCAGCAATTTCGTCGCTCATGCGGGCGATGCTCTGTGAGCGCCGCTCGGCCGCCCGCGGATCAGCCGGCGCGGGGCGAGCCCGCGCCGCGACGAGATTCTCGCGATCTGCAATAACTGCCGCGGCTCGCTCGCCAGCCGCAGCAGTCTGAATCCACTTCTGAAGCTGCCGAGATGATTCGACCAGCGCGGTCAGACGATCGCGCGGAATGTTACCCATTCCCGATGGCGCACCCCCAAGGCGAAACAGGTCCTCCGATCCGCTTGAAATCGTCTGCGCCGCGTCGACCCAATCGGACATCGCCACGCTCATTGCAGCCGACGGGCTATGAAGCATCGCCCGCAGCAATGACTGGCGAACCATCGTCGCAATTTCTGAAGCGCTGGAGAGATGGCGGTTCCCCTGTGACTCGGCTGAGAGATAGCCGGTCGATTGATGATCGCTCTGTGCATCCGCCTGATCGACCGCAGCACCGGCTTCTTCTAATTCGGCGCGCAATGTCGAAGCAAGCTGCGCCGCGCTATTGAGCTCGTCGATCCGTGCCTGCGTATCCAGGTCAATCGACCGCGGCGAGATCACCACCTGCAGTGGATCGCTGGAACTAAGATGACCGGCTCCATCCTGCGCATCAAACCAAAGGGTGACGACATCGCCCAGCGCCAGCTTCATCTTCGCCAGGTCAAAATTCATGACGTCTTCCTGGCGACGACGATCGCCGACGATCGTCAGCGGAAAATAGCTCGGTGCGCCGTCATTGATCTGCGCTCGGATGCGCATCGAATCGATGCCAAAGTCATCAACGGCCTGGAAGGCGAGGGGAACGATATCGCCGGCGCTGAGTCGAAGGCTCTGGTCGCCCTGCTGAAGGCGTACGAGTGGTGGCCGGTCGATCATTGCGACGATCTTTGCGGACTCAGGTCCGCTTCCATGCATCCCTCGGTCGCTCAGCAGGTCCAGGGAATACGGCTCCGTTTTCTGTACTTTCAGTTTTGCTTGGAACGTATTGGGCTGATCGGTGTGTTCCATCGCGATCGCGCTGCCGGCGATCGTGAGTGTGGCAAATTTCAGCGGCTCGGTAGCTGTTACGATGATGCGTGCTTCAGTTCCGACAGGCGCTTCAATGAGGCCGGTGCCATTGGTGACAGCGAAAGGCGCATGGCCCGTGTAAGACGGGTAGCTGTAGCGTATGCGGAATTGCGCCACGGCCGGGACTCGCCGCACGCGCAGGAGATACTGCCGACTGGTGGCATCTCCCGCGGTCACAAAATAGTGCAAGTCCTGATCGACGGAAGAAAGCGTCAGCGAGTAACGCCCTTCTGCATCGGAGTTCATCGTCGTGCGCGACCATCCGCCAGGCTGCTCGAGATGAAGCCAGACTGATGAAGCGCCCAGATGCTGCGCGTTGACCTGAATCTTCACTGGCTCCGCGGAATTCACATCCAGATCGCCGGGCCGGACATCCAGCCTCGTGGTAGTGACCGGCGGGAGGCTGGCGAGGGGCTTGAAGAATCGGCCCATCAGGCGAGGCAGATCAATCCCGGGCGACAAAGCCAGTAGCATCATCGCGCACGCCATCACGGTTGCCGCTGCCCATGGCTCAATTGCCGCGCGCCATCGTCGCGGGGTTTTGCCGCGCTCCTGTGCAGTCTGATTTGCGACTTCCGTCAGCAGATGAGCGAGGATTTCATTGGAGCCCTGATAGGACGACTCGCCCAGAACGCGCGACGTGACGGTGATCAGCCGTTGCTGAAAACTGGGATGGAGCCTTTCAATCTGCTCGGCAATCTCGACCCAGTCGACCGGTTGCAATAACAATCGCAGCGGCCGCAGCGCCAGCAGTAGAACCAGCAGGCCAAGAACCAGGAGAATGAGCCGGGCCGACGACGGCAGATGCAGCAGCCGATCGATGGAGCAACTCAATATCAGCCAAAGCAGTGAGACAGCGATCGCCCAACCGAATGTATGCAACAGAAGCTGCCGGCGCCGGCGCGCGACAAAACTGGCCAGAAAGGCCTGGATGTCGGACGGCAATGTCAGGTTCCGCTGCAGCATCGATGATGGCTCAAGCCAATCCCATTCGTTTTCTCAATGCCCATTCCGCTCCCAGGCATCCGAGGACGAGCCCGAAGAAATAGGGGCTGTCCCACAGCGGAAGCTCGGCGACATTGGGCCGCGCGGTTCCCGATGAAGCAATTCGCGCGGGGAGCGTGTCAATCTGATCCAACCGCAGAAACTGTCCTCCGGTTGCGTCGGCGAGCTTGCGGAGCATGGTTTCATCGCCCGCCAAATCCGCCATTTCAGACTGATCGCTCGCGGCAACGTGCAGAGGCATATGGATGCTCAGCGATTTTCCGCGCGGCCGGCTAAGCGACCATTGTAATTCGAAATCACCAGCCGGCAGGCTCACATTTCCAGCAAATCGGCCGGATCCAGCGGGGCCGGCGCGCGAAAGCTGAACGGTCTGCACCACCCGCTGCCCACGCAGTACCGATAGTGAAGATGATCGCATCCCCGCCAGCGACGGATCGCTGACGCGCGCGCGAATATGGATCGGTTCATTGGGCTGCGCCGCAACTTTGTCGGCGTCGAGCGCCAGCACGTCACTGCGCGCGTAATAGGGTTGATCGGCGGCATACGCGATCAGTTCCCGCCAGAAATGATCGAGCTGTGCATCGCCCTGCTTCAATCGCCACCGCCAGGTTTCATCGAGGCCCAGAAAAAAGGTTCGACCGGCGCCCAGGCGCATTTCCGTCAACACCGGCAGCCCCGATTCGGATTCCACCAGCAATGGCCGAACGTTGCGCCGCCAGCCCTCGCCATGCCGATCGGGGAGCTGCACGAAGCGATAGCAGCCCGGCAGTTGCTCCCAGCTACCATCGGTTTCTTCCGACGCCAATGCAGTTAAACGTCGCCCCTGATTGGTCGGAGTGAAGTGAAACTCCGGCGATTCGCCCGGCCAGACTCGCCATGCCGGCGCAAACGCCACGACGTCATATGGAAGAAGATGCGAAACCGCGATTGGCGCAGACTTGTTGTACTCGGCAGGAAGGTGCACGCCACCGGCGGCAAGAATCACACTTCCGCCTTCGCGCTCGGCCAATTGTTCGACCGCATCCCACTGCCCCGCGTCCAAAGCTTTGATCGGCACATCGAAAAGTACAATTACATCCTGCTGCTGAATCTGACGAGCTGGGATGTCGAGCTTTGGCGCACCGGGATTGATGACGCGGTCGGTCAGGTCAATCTCCGCCGACCGCGACAAGGCGTTTCGCACAAATTGGAAATCCCATTCCGGAGAGCCAGCCACCAGCATCACTTTCATGCGCTGCGGCACCACCTTGAGCCAGTGCTCGATATGGTTGTTGGCGTCGGTGACTTCGCCTTGAACCCTGTCGAACCAGAGCTGGATGGGCTGCGCGCCGGCGCGAGTCAGCTTGAGGTTGAAATCTGCGGTGGCGGGTTTTCCGTCGCGAATCGCAACGCGACGAACCTGTTCCTGCCCGTCGGCAGTTCGCAGATGCAGATCAATGTCCATTCCGCTGAGGCCCTCATGACGCAGAACCGCTTTCACTGAAAAGGGCTGACCTGCAAAAACACTGGGTGGCACCTGAAGCTCTTCAAACGAAAGATCGCGCGGGGGCGTCGGCGCGGCAGCATCGACCGTAAAGATCGGAATACCTTGTGGCAGTAAGCCCCCTCCCACGGTCGGGTCGCCGCTGACTTGATGACCGTCGGAGAGCAACACGACGGCCCCCACTTTTCGACCAGCCGTGGCTTGCGCGATGCAGCCGGTGAGATCGGTTGTGTATCCCGTTGCCGATGACAGACCCTGCTGACCTTCTCGAAGCTCAATCCGTACGGGCTGGTCTGAAATGGCCATGGCTGTCACGTCGCCCTGTGCGCCCAGGCTCGATACCAGGCCTTGCGGACGAAGGAGCGCTCGCTCGATCAGCGCGATACGCGAGAGTTGTGCGACTTGCTGGGCCGCGGTACGGACTTGGTCATTGTCATCGTAGAGAGCTTGATCTGACGCACCCTGATAACTCGTCGCGGCTGACTGGGCGGCCGAAATTAGTGAAGGAATTTCATTTTTCCACCGGCTGCGCGCATCGATCGGCGGAAGCTTTGCCAGTTCATCAATCGTGTGCCTCAGCGGTCCGTCAGTTGATAGCGCATCAGCGCGGCGAGCGAGGCTTTTTGCTTGACCGGCGTAAGCATCCATAGCGCTGCGAACATGCGCTTCGTGTGTCTCGATGTCGTGGCCCGAGACACGGGCGTATTCGAGGTCGTCCTGCGCGCTGCTGACCTCCGCAGACAGCGAGCGAAGATGATCGAGGGCCAGAAGGTAAGGTTCGGCCACATCGGCGCGCGTGCCTGGCGCGAGATACCCCAGCGCGTCAGCCAGCGCAACTTCCTGCCGAGCATCGCGCTGATTGTCGACGACGCTCATGCTTCGCGAGCGATCGACAAGGATCAGCAACTGTCCACGGTCAGAAGCTGGCACCAGACGCATTGCCACCGGTTTAAGGAGTGATGCACCCAGTGCGACGATGACCAATCCGCGCAACCCGGGAATCAGCCAGCGCATCGGCCCGGCAAGCAATTGCATCTGTGGGCGATAAAGCCACAGCGACGCCAGCAGCGCCAACAACCCGACTCCCGAGGCCGCCGGAAGCAGTTGAGGCGCCCGCCAGTTTAGCCCAACGAGAATGATCCCCTGCGAGCTCAGCATTCCACGGGCTCCTTCTGCAGCGTCCTGGTTCCAGGGATGAGATCCGCTTCCGGCTCGTCTTCCAACTGCATTTTCGGTCGGCCAATCGGGTGCAGCGAGAGCCGCGCAATCAGAAGCTCGGTAACGAGAAGTGCGAAGACGCACCAAAGGGCAGGCTCCCACAACTCTCGCCCCTCTCGACCACTGGCGAGCATTTCGCGAAGCGGACGAGCCGTCGGATCGATGCGCTGGAAACCGAGTGACGACTCCAGCGATTTCCATTGCGATTCGCTCAGCGGCGAAAGATCCGATTCTTCGCGCGAGGGCCGAACCATGAACAGGCGAGTCGATGATGGTTTGCCAAGTTGTTCGATCTTTACCTGATACTCACCGGGAAGATCCGTATCGGTGTAGCGCAGCTCCGGCTGCTGAGCCAATCGAAATGCGGAAAGTTTTTCCGAGCGACCGTCGGGGCGCAGCAACGTGATAGCCGTTGGCGAATCAGAATCCGTCAACACCATATGAATTGCCTGCCCCGGCGCGAGATTGCTCTGGACGGAATTTCCGCCGGCAAGATACCGCACCGTCGATTGCACGAATGGAAGATAAAAATTGGAGAGCGGCAGCGTGCTCCAATCGGCATCCAGGGCCGTGGTCATCAGCAGCACCCGGCCCCGCTCTGATTTTCCTTCGATCAGGAAAGGATCGCCCGTCAGATACCACGCGATAGCGCTTGCATCGACGGGCCGCGGACGTGCTGGAAAATATCGAGCGATGCTGGCGGCCGGCGATTCATATTGGCCGCGAAGAAATCCGAAGATCGGATGACTGGTGTCCCAACTCAACAGCAGCGTCGATTCCGATCCGTCGGATGGTGTCGGCGCATCCAACTCGGCCGGCAAGATTCCTGCGCCGTCTCGATACAGCATCGCATTGTAATCGTCATAGCGCGACAGGCTGCCGGGTGCGATGAACAGTTGCCCGCCGCCGTAAACGTACCGCTCGATCGCGCGCGCCTGGCTTGGAGAGAATCGCTCGATATTGGCCAGCACCACGACCTGATATCGCTCGAGATCAACGTCGGCCCATTTCTCGGCCGGCATGACCGTGACGTTGAATGGATCTCGATCGGATGCTTTAGCGTGGCTTGTTGGTTCGATTGCCGAATGCGGAGCCAATGCAAAGCGGAGAAAATCGGATTCGCTGCGGAGGGCACCGGATCGCTCGTCACCGCTGAGAACCAGAACGTGCACGGGATCGATCACATCCACCACGGCTTGAAGATGATCGTCTTCGATGTAACCCGCGCTGCGAATTCTGGCCGACACGACATAAGCGCCGACATTCGCAAACGTCACCGGGATTGTCACCGTCGTCGATTTGCCCGCTGGCACATTCACCTTCCGCTCGACTGAGTGAAAATCGCCAGCTTGAACGGTCAGCGGCAATCCCACTCGCGGAGCTGCGCCATAATTATGAATCGTTACTTCCACTTCGATCGGCGCAGGGCTTCCATCCGATCTTCGATAAAAGATCGCCGGCATCTCGCCCACGCGAACATCCGTCACCGCCACATTATCCGCATCCCGACTTCCCACCGGCACGACGAACATGCGCGTTGCGCGATCGCCCGCCGGTCCATCGCCCGGCTCCGCGAGGCGCTTCTGCCAATCCGCGCGAAAGCGGTCGTTAATTTCGCGCCAACTTAAAGCCTGGTGATCGCAGATCACATAAATGTCGCGATTGGTGCGGTCGAAGCGATCCAGCACGTCTGCCGCCCGGCTCAGTGAATCGCGAAGATTCGCTCGCGCCGGGATAATCTTTGCGTCATCGATGCGGCTTTCGACCGCGCGAAGGTCGCCCGTCGGCTCCAGATCCACATCACTCTGCGTTGTGCCCATCAGAATCAGGCTCACGCGATCGCCCGGCTGGAGCCCGCGCAGCACCTGCCGGGCGGCTGCCTGCGCCATCTGAAATCGCGTGCGCCCATTTTCGTCATAGGCCATGCTCCCCGAGCAATCCAGCAGCAGCGCCGCAGTGACGCGTCCACCGGGAGAGGCTTTAGCCATCTTTCCAAGAATGATGGGCCGAGCCAGCGCAATCGCGAGGAGCGCGACGGTTGCCATGCGGATCAGGAGCAGGAGATATTGCCGCAGCTTCCAACTGCTGAAGCGCCGGCCGCTGGGCGATTGCAGGAACATCATCGCCCCCCACTCCACGTCCCGATGCCGCGCGCGGCTCAGCAGATGCAGCACCAAAGGCAGCATCGCGCCGGAGATCCCCACGAGCATCATCGCATTCAGGAACATGGCGAAAGTCGTCGCGCCTTGGTCAATCAGGCGCGGCGTTGCAAAAACGAAGTCACGGAATCGATCAAAGGCTGATCGGTCGAAAACGAATGGAATTCCACGCCCAGCGCCCGGCAGACATCGCGCAGCGCTCGGGCATGGCGTCCAAAATTCTCCAGATATTCTTTGCGCATCATTGCCGGCTCAAGAATCTGCGGCTTCTCCCCTTCCAATCCGCGGAAGCGCGACCAGGTCTGAAAAGGAAAATCGGTTTCATCCGGATGCAACACGCGAAGAATGATCGTTTCATGCAGGTCGTGACGCAGGCGCGCCAGGCCTTGGCGAAGCGATGTAATCGGAGCAAAGGCATCGGTGATGACGATCACAAGAGAACGCCGCCCCAGACGGTCGGCCGTCTGCTGCATGGCCCGGCCCAGGTTTTCTTTGCCGCGCGGCACCGCGCGTTCCAGAACGTCAATCAGCCGGGAGAGCTGGAGCGTGCCGCTCTTCGGTGCGACCCACTGCTCGATGTTCGCTGCGCACAAAGCCATGCCGACGCTTTCGGTTTGGCCAAGCATGAGGTACGAGAGCGCCGCCGTGAGTTTGGCGGCATAATCAAATTTCGATTCGGCGCGACTGCGGTCGGCCGGGTTTGCGCCGGCGTAAGCCATCGATCCGCTACAATCGAGCATCAGGACGCAGCGGAGATTCGTTTCTTCGTCATATTCCTTGATATAGGGTCGATCGGTGCGCCCCAGCACGCGCCAATCCAATCGGCGCGGCTCATCGCCGGGCGTGTAAAAGCGGTGCTGGCGAAACTCAACGCTCGCCCCTTTGACTGGACTGCGATGCTGCCCGGTGATGCTGCCTTCGACCACGCTCCGCGCCGACAATTGCAGTTGGTTGAGCCGCTCGACCATCGCCGGCTCAAGGTAGCGCGTGACGAAGCTCATGCACTAATCATACGTTTTTCGCGGGGAAAAGCTCGGAGGATTCGCGTGGGGATAGGAATCAGGCGTGATCCGCCGAGTTTAGCCGCGAAGCGCTTTCGCGCATCCGGCAAAGCGCTCCGCTAGCGCGTCGCGGCTAACCTTGGCGAACAGCGCCCAATCTTCTTGGACGCACCTGGGAATTCTTTATACCGGCGCGCCGGCCTCGGCGTTCCGTCGGTCCTTCTTCTGCTCGGCATATTGCAAAGCCGCCTTCATGAATCCAAGGAACATGGGCTGCGGACGTAGCGGTCGACTGGTCAATTCGGGATGAGCCTGCGTCCCGAGGAAATAGGGATGCACATCCTGCGGCAATTCCAACACCTGCATGATCGGATGGCCAGGGGCCTTGCCGCTGAAGATCAGGCCGTTGTCTTCGAGCGTCTTGATGTACTTCGGATCGACTTCATATCGATGACGGAAGCGCAAGCGGATTCGGCTCGCGTTATTAAAGAGCCGCGCGATCAGGCTCCCTCGCTTCAGCTCGATGTCTTTCCCGCCGAGGCGCATGTTTCCGCCGAGCCCTTCGATCTTCTTCTGCTCGGGAAGAATGTCGATGACCGGCGATTTGCAACGCGGATCAAATTCGGTGCTGTTGGCGTCAGAGATGCCGCAGACATTCCGGGCATATTCGATCACCGCCATCTGGAATCCCAGACACAGGCCCAGGTAAGGCATCTTGTTTTCGCGGGCGTAGCGGATGCATTCGATCTTGCCTTCGGTTCCGCGCACGCCAAACCCACCGGGCACGATGATGCCGTCGCAGTCGGCGAGCTCCGTTTCGGCATCGCTCGATCCGGTGGAATCGCCATTGGGCGTGGTGCCATCGATCAGCGAGCTGTCGATCCATTTGAGCTTGATGTCAGCGCCTAAATGCACGGCACAATGCTCGGACGCCTTAATGATGCTCGCATAAGCATCTCGGAGCGAGGTGTATTTGCCGGTCACTCCGATGGTGATCTGTCGATTGCTCTTTCCGATGTGATCGACGAACCACCGCCACTTCAGGCGGGCCTGGTCTTCCATCTTCTGATCGACGCGCTCGTGCAGGCCGAGCATCGTCAGCACTTCACGGTCCATGCCGGCTTCGCGAAGCGACTCAGGGATCAGGTAAATACTCTCGACATCATGCATTGAGAAAACGCGCCGCATTGGCACGTTCGTGTACATCGAAATCTTTTCGCGGACCTTTTCTTTCACCGGATGTGCCGCGCGACAGGCGATGATGCTGGGCATGATGCCCACTTCCATCAGCCGCTTGATGCCAAGCTGGGCGGCCTTCGATTTCTGCTCCCCCAAGGTACCTGGTTCCAAGATATACGTCAGGGCAACGAAGAGCACCGAAGATTCGCCCTCTTCGTAAGCCATCTGTCGGCAGGCTTCGAGATAGAAGGCGTTTTCATAGTCGCCGACGGTGCCACCGACTTCAACGAAGATGACATCCGCATTGCTTTTAACCGCTAACTCGCGGAGCTTCAGTTTGATTTCCCCAACGACGTGCGGAATGACCTGGACATCGCGCCCCAGATATCCGCCTTCGCGTTCCTTCTTGAGCACAGCTGAAAGGATCTGGCCGTTTGTTGTGAAATTAGCTGCTGAGAGATCCTGGTCGAGCAGGCGCTCATAGGTGCCCAGGTCCATGTCGGTTTCCATGCCATCATCCAGCACGAACACTTCGCCATGGCGGTAGGGATTGAGCGTGCCCGAATCGATGTTGAGATAACCCTCCATCTTGATCGGCGCAACCCGCAGCCCCTTGTCCTGCAGCAGCTTGGCCAGGGATGAGGAGAAGATTCCCTTGCCCAGCCCGCTCATGACCGTGCCGACCACCATCACATATTTATGGTGTCCCTTGCGATAGCCGGGCGGCATCGGGGTGTAGAATTCGGTTTCTTCGGTTGTCTGGCCGATGCGGGCCAGCAGATCGTCACCGTTCATAGTTTCATCGTCTTTCAATGGCTCGCCTCCGGGCCCGAATGCGTCAATCCGCGCGCTCCGGGCTGTTCTTGCCGCCTTGTGCCAACCTCTTGCTGTTCCACCGATACACGAACTGGGCATATTGCTCTTGGGTGTCGATGCCGTGCGTCGCCCGGCTTACCGTCAGCACCGAAATCGACCGCCCATGTTCGAGCACGCGCAACTGCTCGAGCTTTTCAGTCCGTTCCAGCGGCGTCGGCTTCCAGTCCGCAAATTCCAGCAGAAACTCCCGCCGATAGGCGTAAATGCCCAGATGAAGATAATACGACGCCGGCGCGGCCTCGGTCGCGTCGCGGACAAAGGGGATCTGCGATCGCGAAAAATAGATCGCCCGGTCCTCCAGCCCCATCACGACTTTGACCAGATTCGGATCGGCCGGATTGGCCCCCGCCGGAAAGGGCGTGGCCGCCGTCGCCATGGCGCAATCCCTGCTGGTTTCAAGCTTTTCGATCAGGCCATCCACCACTTCCGGCTCAATTTCCGGCTCGTCCGCCTGCACATTCACGATGATCGAATCCTCCAGCGACCGCGCCACCTCGGCGATGCGATCGGTGCCGCTCTGGTGCGCAGCCGAGGTCATCACGCAGCGCGTCCCCCAGGGGCGCAGCATGTCTACAATGCGCGGATCATCCACCGCCACCAGCACTTCCCGCACGCGCACGCATTGGCGAACCTGCTCGACCACGTGCTGTACGAGCGGAGTGCCAGTCGTTGCGGCGAGAATCTTGGCTGGGAAGCGAGTCGATCCTAAGCGTGCGGGAATGACGACGGTCGCAGCCAAAGTCGGACCCTCTTAAGGGCAACTTCAAACTGTAGAGGGACAATAATGGCGGTCTTGGGCGCTGTCAAACAATCGGAGTGAAGTTGCCATTTGGTTAACAAAAGCGGCTTTTCAAAGATCAAAAAGGCTCGCTTCTTGGGGTCGTCGGCAGCCGTTTATCAAGTTTAGATGACAAATGATCCGATAAGTGAAGTTAAGGCTGTGGGTCTCCGACCTTCATGGTCGGGCAGCCTGTTCGAGAGACCGGTGTTACGGCGAGCACCGGTCTCTTTTTGCGCGCAAACTTTGTGAGCTCAACTCCTGACGCTCATCTCCAGGACACGCTTAAACGGCGTTCCACATTCCGGGCATCGGCTGCTCTCCAGTCCGCGAAGATCGTAGTCACACTTCAGACACCGCCCCGCCGTTGATGCGAGTTGATTGCGTCGAATCAGGAACAGAATTGCTACGCCCGGGCCGAAAGTCCAGAGGATGGCTGTCAGACCGATGATCATTGAAAGCAATGTCCCTTCGCCGCAGTAGCAGTTGGTGCGCTTGCGGACTTGCACATCGATGGGAATGGTGATCAGCAATTCCAGGATCGTGCCTGCCACCAGTGCGCGATACATGCCGGCAAATCGTCGGCGCCACTCAGCCGCGCCGACCAGCGCAAAGACCAGAAACCAGAAGCCCCAGCCGACAGCAAGGATTCCGATTTGCAGCCACGGAACATCTGAAGCAGCCGGCGGCGACGGCGCGGTAGCCGGGGCTGGGTTTGAAGACCCAATCGAAACGTTCACGTGAAACGAAGCCGGGTCTTGAATCAAGCGATACAGAGAGTTCATCGCCAGGTAAATGCCCAGCGACAGCAGCAACGCAATGGCCGACCCGACGGCCAGCGAAGCGAAGATGGATCGCCTGCGTCGTGGCCGCGGCCAACGCAATTGAGGCGCGCCAAGCAACAGCAGTCCTTGCACGCCCAGAAGGATCAATGTGGCGATCAAAAAATTGCGAAGCGTTAAGGCAGCATTCTGGCCGCTGGTAACGCCGCCCCCAGAGCTGGTCGTCGCCATGAACGCGTAGTACCAGGCTAGCGTCAGAAGAAGGTACGAGCCCAATAGAACAAATCGCGCCCGGATCGCGCGGCGCAGCCATTTTGAAGCAGGTGGAACGGCAGTCTGTACCGGCGGGAGATCCATGATGTCGCCCAGACATCAAGCATCATAACGCAAAAAGGAGTGATTCTGGGTGTCGCGGCGGTGTTCAAGGATAGCCGTCAAATCGACGACCGATCCAAAAGGGATCTCGCCCATCTTCGTCAAGGTCGAGGACAATCCAAAACTCTCAATGCTTTTGAGAGTTTTACCGCCAGCAAGTGTGTTGAGGAACATTCGCATGCGATTAATATTCGACAAACCATGGACTTTTTGCCGGACTATCGGCTTGTCTTTCTGGCGTACATCGCTGAGGTAGCGATGGGCGTGGTGCTCGTGACCTGGCTTAAGAAGACATTGGAATTCCGGCGGCGGTTTATCTGCGTTCAACCGAGCTTGCGGACTTCTTTCGATCAGGACATCCCGGGGCCGGAAAGCTGGCTCATCGCGCAAATGGCTCCCGCGCTCAAAGAGCTGGGGTTTGAAATTGCCGCTAACGGGCATTGCCCTGACATTGAATTGGGCGCCGCCTGGACCCAGGTCTTGTTCTTGAACCGAGCGGTCGGAGATCGTGCGAGTCTGATCGTGAAGCGAACGGGTCCGTCTGCCACGGCAACGATCGCATTTGCCACCGAAGCGCCGGGTGAAACCCAGGTGACGACCAGCGTATATCGCAAAATATTCGGCTACAATGCTCCGCCGCCAGACACTTCGCCTACGGATGTGACGGCTCTTTACGTGAAGCATCGCCAAGCCGTCGCCGAGCGTGTATTTAAAACCGAGCAGCGCGTTCTTCCCGAAATCGGTAAAGAGCACCAGTGGCTTCACGAACGCGCCGCGAAGGTGGCGAAGGCTATCGCGCAGAAACAGGGAATGGTGCAGATCGGCGAATTCTATCGCCTTTCCTGGCGATCTAGCGCCTGGTATGCGGCCAAATGGATGGGGCAGAAATTTAAACCGCGCCGAAAAGCAAATCCTTAAGCGTCATCCTCACGTCATGTTCCCTTGCTATGACATAACCGCCCTGCTGCGTCAGCGGGCAAACCAAAGTTCGAGGGAAAGGAGCAAACCATGTCGAGCAAGACCGTGCGACGGATGGTGGGAGTTTTGGTAGGCGTTTCGATGATTGGCTGCACTTCGCACAGCAAAGAACAGAACCTGCCGCCTGATCAAGTGCCACAGGCCGTGATGGATTCGCTGCGTAACAAATTCCCCGATCTTGCGGTGAAGAAAGCCTCAACCGAACGGGAAAACGGCCAGGACATCGTTGAAGTAGCCTTTTCCGCTCGCGGCGGTAGCTATGAAGCCGAATCGACTCCGCAGGGCAAGCTGATTGCAATCGACCGCATGGTGGAAGTTCGAGACCTTCCTGGGGCAGTGACGAATGCGATCCATGAGAAATACCCCGATGCGAAAATTACGTCGGCTGAGGAAGTCACTAAAAACGACGCCGTTGCTTACCATGAGGTGAACATCACCAGCGGCTCGCAGCGCCTGGAATTGCAGGTGGATCCTGCCGGCAAAATCATCAACGAAGAGAAGAAATCAGCCGAGGACAAGGATTGACGCCGGGTTTCGGCAATCAATGTAAATCGCGCCATCACTTGCTCGGCTGCGCGGGCTGGGTCGTCGGTTCGCGGAAGGATCGTTCGATCATGTCGTGCGCATCGTACGAGCGCGGATAATCGCGCCAGAGCCACCGCATCATTTCAGGTAATATCGCGCCGCCCTGCTTCTGGCCATGCAGGCCGATGCCCCACGTGTAATTGACGTCGTAGCCTTTTTTGGTCAGGGCATCGGCGAGGCGGACGTTCTGGTAATGCCAATCCCGATCGGCGTTGTAACGGCCGCCGCGCAGGGCGCGATTGTCGTTGACGCCATCCTGCAGAAAGATACGGATGGGCTTTTTCTCGCTGGCGAGAATGCGCTCGGGATAGACCTGCCCGCCGCGGAGATTGACGAAGCTGCCGACGATGCTGATCACTTTGTGGAATTGATTGGGTCGTTCCCAGGCCACCGCGAAGGCGGCAATCGCGCCGGAGCTGGCGCCGCCGATGGCATGCATATCAGGATCGGGTGAGATGGCGTATTCCTTTGTGATCACCGGCATCAGCTCATCGACGATTACGCGGGCGTATTTGTCATCAGGCGTGTTGTATTCGGTCGGTCGTATTGCGATCGCCCCAGTCGCGGAGGGTCGGCTCGGGCTGATCGGGACGCCGGCCGGGGTTGGTGAAGACGGCGATGATGACCGGGATCTCGCGGCGATAAATAAGATTGTCCAAAACGTTGGTCGCGCGCACGTCGCCATTAGGGGCCATCATGGCTTGGCCGTCGTTGAAGATCATCAGTGCTGCGGGGTGGGCGGGGTCATATTGTGCGGGGACATAAACCCAGTAAGTGTGTGATGTGCCGGGAAAGACTTTGCTGGGCAATGTCGCCGGGCCAACGAGCTTGCCTTTGGGAACGCCCTCCTGTGGGAGTGAGTCGGGGCCGAGGTGGTAGAGATGATCGTCGCCGGCTGCGAATGCTTGGGATGCGAGGAGCAGCGCGAGGAGCAAGGAAGGGGCAAAGGGCAATTTCATTTGAAGCATCTCCTGATGGCCGAGGCATCATACTGCGAGGACAATCGTGTTGTGGCGCGAGACGTGTTGTTTAACGCGCGTTTTCGATGTGCACCATGTAATCCATTAATAGTGAAAGCATTTACTGTCGGCATGGTCGGACGCCAGGCATTCATATTGACATATGTAGATATTACACATATTACACACTGTAACATCGAGCTCATCAATCAGTCTCAAGCCGTAAACAATGAATGGACAGCAGGTTACTGGCGAAGCCGGATGCCGATGTTACATTTATTGCGCGCGAATGGGTGTAACATTGTAACATTTTGTAATATCCGTTGGACGCCAAGCGACAAGCTGAGGACAGTGTAGCTGAAGGCGGGGTGCTTCTCGCTCCTCTCCAACGTTCGATCGTATTGGGAGGCGCTCATTCATTCGCGCACCGCCTCCGCCCTTCCCAACCGTGGCCTTCCATCACAGCCTGGAAGGCTGTGCTACGCAAAACGAAGCGCAAAGTTGCGGGCATGACGCGAACACCCTTCTTCGCTGCCGCGGCGCATGAGGCGTGCATTTGCAGGTTGCAGGGGAAACAAGTAATGTACCCCGCGCAGCGCCTTAGGCGCGTCTGTTTTGACCCAATGGATTGGGTTTGGCGGCGCTGGGTGTTCGTGATGGGATCGGCAATTGAAGATTGGCTGATCTTCTGATGTATCGAGAGGAAACCTGACGGATCGGGTTTTAACAGCCGGGAAACCGGCGCGCCAGTCGTAGGGCGTGGCGAATTTGAGTTTTGGATTTGCGGGCAGCGGAGGCTCTTGGTTTGGGGGCTTCACCTGGCTGAACAGGCTTTACCGCATCTCTTTAGCCCCACCTGGCTCTCGATGGCAAATCGAACATCCCCCATCCTGAGGCGTCGTATACAGATCGGCTTGGTAGACCTGTCATCTTGAATTGACAGGCGCGATTGCTGCCGTTAGCGGACGCGGCCAAGGCCGCACAAGGAGTGCTCCGCGTGATCTTCGATTCGCTGTTGGGAATGTTCAGCATCGATATGGGCATCGACCTGGGCACGTGCAATACGCTCGTGTGCGTCAAGGGCGAAGGCATCGTGCTGAACGAGCCGAGCGTGGTTGCCGTGCGCAAAGGCACCAACCGCGTGCTCCAAGACGGCAATGCCGTCGGGCTCGTCGCCAAGGAGATGCTGGGAAAAACGCCCGGCTCCATCACCGCCATCCGTCCCCTTAAAGATGGCGTGATCAGCGATTTTGAAGTGACCGAGGCGATGCTCAGCTACTTCATCCGCCGGGTGCACGGCCGCAAGCATTTCATCGGGCCGCGCGTCGTTATCGCGATTCCATCGGGCATTACTGCAGTCGAAAAACGCGCAGTGCTGGATTCAGCCGAACGCGCGGGAGCGCGGCGGGTTTACCTCGTCGAAGAACCCATGGCCGCAGCGATCGGTGCGGGCCTTCCGGTTACCGAACCCACCGCCAGCATGATCGTTGACATCGGCGGCGGCACGACGGAAGTGGCCATCATCTCGCTGGCCGACATCAGCGTCTGCAAGTCGGTGCGCACCGCCGGCGACGACTTCGATGAAGCGATCGTCAACCACATGAAAAAGACTTACAACATGGCGGTTGGCGAGCAGATGGCCGAGCGCATCAAGATTGAAATCGGCTCGGCTGCTCCATTTGGTGATGGTGAGCCGAGCATGGAGGTTAAAGGTCGCGACATGATCAGCGGCCTGCCGCGAAAGACGACGATTACCGCCGAGGAAATCCGCGAGGCGCTGCAGGAGCCGGTGACGAACATCATCGAAGCGGTGACGCAAACGCTCGAACAGGCCGAGCCGGAATTGGCGGCCGATCTTGTGGACAACGGAATTACGATGGCCGGCGGAAGCTCGCTGCTGCGTGGCCTGACGACAGTGCTGAGCAACGCCACCGGATTGGATGTCCGGCTGGCCGAAGATCCGCTCACCTGCGTCGCCCGCGGCACAAGTGTCTATCTGGAGAATCTGGAAATCTGGAAAGACACGATGGAGAGCGACGAGGACGAGTTGTAAAAAATTTGCGCCGCTGTGGCAAGCGACGATCCACTGAGGTTACATGGCGTAATGCCATTTTGAGACAAGGATGTCCTACCTCAAGTTCAATCACGTCTTTGTTGGGCTGATGGTCTTGAGCGTGATCACCGGCTTTATCCTGCCGCAGCGGCGGGCCAATCAGATTCACCCGGAAATCCAGGCACTTTTTGCTCCCGTTGCCTCCCCCGTCGGAGGCATCGCACGCTGGCTCCATCACAAATTTGCACCCGATGTCAGTCCCGATAAGCGTCCCGATGAAGACATTCGACGGGAGAATTTGAAGCTGTCGATCGCGCTGTCGCAGATGACCAGCGAACTGCAGCAGTATCGAGAGATGGATCTGGAGCGCAGCCGAATGGGCTCGCTCAAGGACCGCTGCACCATCTTCCCCGTCATCGGCGGAGATCCGGGAACGCGAGAGTCACTTCAGATCCGCGGCTCGAGTCTCGAAGGACTCCGCGAAGGAATGTTCGCCTTATACGGCGATGGTGGCATTGCCGGTATCGTCCAGCGCGCGGGGCTCGGCGGCGCGCAGGTTCAATTGATCACCGACACCGGCTTCCGCGTGCGCGAAAGCATCGTGCGACTGGAAACCAAAGGCAATTCCGCACGGATCGTGTCGGTTTCGGTGCCGCAGGCGCTGGCGATTGGCATTGGCCGCAATCGAATGGTCATTGAGAACATCACCTACGAACAGGCGCAGCAGATTCGAGTTGGCGACATGGTTGTCGCAGATGAGCCGGACTGGCCGGCGGAATTGAAGGGTCGTTATCTCGGCCACGTGACCGCGGTCGGCAAGCGCCCCAGCGCTCCGCAGTTTGCGGAGATTCGCATCGAGCCGCGCGAAACGCTGCTTCGCCTGCGGGACGTTCTGGTCATCACGAAAGACAGGTAAACGAAGTTTCATGCGGTGGACGGTTTATTACATCCTCGCGTACGTCGCTTTGGGCTTTCAGATTGGCCTTTCGCCTTACGTGCGCTATCAGGGCGCGGAGCCGAATCTCGCGCTGCTGGCGGTGATTTACATCGCGATCAATGCGCCGCGGGATGCCGCTCTTCTTGCCGCATTTGGCATCGGCGTGCTTCAGGATTTGCTGAGCGCACAGCAGCCTGGGCTTTATGCATTGTCTTATGGATTGGTCGCGATGTTCGTCGCCGGCGCGCAACACGTGGTCTATCGCGAGCATCCGCTGACGCACTTTTCCCTCGCGTTGGTGGGTGGCCTCGTCACGATGTGCGTGCTCGTATTGCACGACTGGCTGATTCCGCCATTGAAGGCGACGGTTGAGGGGCACACTGTGATTGCAGCGGTGCGCGTTTCGCCTGCGACGTTATTTACGGGTGCTTTATACACGGCGGTGTTGGCGCCGCTGCTCATCGGTGGATTGCAGCGCGTAAAGGGATTGTTCAACTTCAAACCGCAACGGCGCAGGGCCAAGCCGTGGTAAGCGCTGTTTTAGCCGCCCGGCTTGTCGGGCGATCGAATCGCAAAGAAGCGCCCGACAAGCCGGGCGGCTAAAAAAGAGTTTCGCAAACGTTGCGCGTGGGGTTTTGAGCGGGGGCATAGGAGATCGCCGGCAGGGATGCCAGCGATAATACCACATGTTCGAGCGCCGGCTTAAAGTCGTTTTGATCATACTGGCCGCCATGATCTGCGTGCTCGTTGGACGGGCCGCGCAGGTCCAGATCGTCAACAAGGAATACTGGCAGCAGGAAGCGGCCAGCGCAATGCGTCGCTCGCACCTGGTCGATTCCACGCGCGGTGCGATCCGCGACCGCAACAACAAGATTCTGGCGCTCGATGAACCGTGTATCGATGCCTGCATCGACTATCCGGCCCTCACTCATCCCCCTGATCCGGCCTGGCTCAAGGACAAGGCCACCGACACCATTCGCCATCGCCTGGGCGATGATGTTTACAAAAAGACGTCGAAGAAGCAGCTCGCAGAGATGCGCGATCAGGAGATCGCCAAGCTTCAGGCCAACATCGATGCGATGTGGGACAAGTTAGCCAAACTGTCGAGCAAATCTCCCGATGAAATTCAGGACATCCGTGAATCGGTGATCCGTCGCGTTCAGATGCGCCAGCAATATGTCTACCACGCGCGCATCGTCGAAGCTCTGAAGAAGGAAGGCAAAACCGAAGAGGACGAAGGCGCCATCAAGAAATTTCTATCGGCGGGCGACGGAGACAGCAATCAGGACAGCCTGAATGTCGTGGTTGCCGAGCAGCGCGAGCCGCAGGTGATCCTGCGCGCGATTGATACGGCCACGCAAAATGAGCTTGGGAAAAACATCGATCAATATCCCGGATTGGTGCTGAAGCCCGGCAGTCATCGCGAATATCCGTACAACGATGTGGCCTGTCATCTGCTCGGGGTTTTGGGTCGTGTTAATGCGGATGAGGTAAAAAACCAGAAGAAGGATGATCTGCATTCTTATCTGCCCAACGACCTGATTGGCCGAGCGGGCGTTGAAGCATTGTGTGAGCCTTCTTTGAAAGGTGTGCGCGGCCGAGTGGATCGGGCGCTTGGAGAAACTACGTTACTGGAGCGAGTCGAGCCGATCCCTGGCAAGGATGTGCGCCTTTCGATCGATGTCGAACTTCAGCAGCAGATTCAAACCGCCTTCGAGCATGCAACCCTTCGCGACGCTTACGGACGGGTCGACGAAGAAGATGCCGTGCTGCATGGCGCGGCAGTCGTGCTGGATGTGAAAACCAACAACGTGCTGGCTCTCGTTTCCTATCCCACCTACGACCTCAATCACTACGAAGAGCTTTATTCCAAACTCTATGCCGATGATGTGGATGCTCCGCTGCGGAACCGCGCGACGATGTCCACATTGCAACCCGGTTCGACTGTCAAGCCTTTTTGCGGAATGGCGGGCATCATGGCCGGCGTGGTCAAAGTCAATGAAGGCATCGAGTGCACCGGCTATCTGGTGCTGGATGGGAAGAAGTTGAGCCAGGGCCGATGCTGGGTGGCCAGCATGTATGCGAATGACCCGCGGGTGCCCAGCGTCTCTCACCATCCGATCCCCTTTCCGCATCAAGGTCACGACGGAAACGCTGATGGCTTCTTAACCTATTCCGATGGACTGGAGCGGAGTTGTAACGTCTATTTCGAGACGGTTGCTGACCGACTGAAGATCGATCGGCTTTCAGAATGGTACAGCAAGTTTGGGCTGGGTCGTGTAACAGGCATCGGGCTCGCCGAAGCTACGGGAATCCTGCCCAATTCATTTCACGGGCTGATTGCCCTTCGGCGCAGCACCGGGTTTTTTGCAGGAATCGGCCAGGGTAGGATCTCTGCCACTCCGATTCAAATGGCCAACGCGGCGGCCATGCTGGCGCGCGGAGGCATCTGGATGCGCCCCAATCTTCTATTGCCCGGCGTCGATGGAAATCCTCCGGACGTGAAGGAAAATGCATGGCACGGCACGCCCGAGCGCGTCGATCTGCACCTCGATCCGGCAGCAGTCGCTGCCGCCAAAGATGGCATGTGGCGTGTAGTGAATGGCCAATCCGGTACCGGCAAAGCGCTGGTCGCAGGCGACAAGGAGCTCCAGTCGCTTCAGATTTGTGGAAAGACCGGCACCGCCCAGGCTCCGATGCCAATGCGAGTCGTCAAAGGGCCCGATGGAAAGCCAGCATGGCAGGCTTATGAGCCCAACGAGCCGTGGTTCCGCAAAGACAAGGACGGCAAGCTCGATCACGCCTGGTACATTGGCTTTGCTCCGCGCGATAATCCGACCATCGCATTTGCGGTGATGGTGGAATACGGCGGCAGCGGTGGTGTCTCAGCCGCCTCGGTCGCACGCGAAGCGCTGCAGGACTGCATGCTTCGCGGATACGTCAAGCCCGCGGCGCCGCCCATTCCGGCAACTCAGGTGACGGTAACGCCGACTGAACCCGTGCAATAATCGCAAAACGTAAATCGCTTTGCGAAACCAAATCAGAGGATAAATTTGCTCAGATCCTCATCCTTCACAATTTCGCTCAGGCGCTGGCGGACGAAATCGCCGGTGATTTTGATCTGCTTGTCGGCCATGTCCGGCGCGTCGAAGTTGATCGTTTCAAAAACCTGCTCGACGATCGTGTAGAGTCGCCGCGCGCCGATGTTCTGGCTTTTCCGGTTGACGTCGTAGGCCATCTGGGCCATGACGTCGATCGAGTCGTCGCTGAATTCCACCTTGACGCCTTCGGTGCCCAGCAGCGCAATCTGCTGGCTCGTCAGCGAATTCCGCGGCTCGCGCAGGATGCGGACGAAATCTTCCTTCGTCAGGTCTTTCAATTCGACGCGAATCGGGAAGCGCCCCTGCAACTCGGGCATCAAATCGCTCGGCTTACTCGAATGAAACGCCCCGGCAGCAACGAACAGAATATGGTCGGTCCGTACCGCGCCGTACTTCGTGATGACCGTGCTGCCTTCAACAATCGGCAGAAGATCGCGCTGAACGCCCTGCCGGCTCACATCGGGGCCGTGCTTGTTTTCTGAACCGGCCACTTTGTCGATCTCGTCGATGAAGACGATGCCCGATTGCTCGACGCGCTCGATCGCCGTCCGGCTGATCTTGTCGCGATCGATCAGCTTCTCGGCTTCTTGCTCGAAGAGCACCTTCCGCGCATCGCGCACCGACAACTTGCGCGTATCCCGCCGGCTGGGCAGCATCTTCTCCAGCATGTTCTGCATCTCGATGTCCATGCCCATCGCGGGTGTGCCCAGCACGCCGACTACGGTCGAGCGCTCTTCCACGCTGATCTCGATGGGCCGATCCTCGAATTCGCCGGCACGAAGCTGCTGGCGGAGCTTATCGCGCGTACGCTTATGGCGAGCCTTGGTTTCCTCATCTCCCCAGTTCGTTTCGCCCTCAGCGGCCGGCAGCAGGTAATCGAGCAGCCTTTCTTCGACATGCTCCTCGGCGGGGACCTTAACCGATTCGGTCATTTCATCGCGCACCAGCGCGATCGCCGAGTCCAGCAGATCGCGAATCATCGATTCGACATCGCGCCCGTGATAGCCCACTTCGGTGTATTTAGTGGCTTCAACCTTGATGAAGGGTGCATCGGTCAGATTGGCAAGCCGCCGCGCGATCTCTGTTTTGCCCACACCGGTCGGCCCGATCATGAGGATATTCTTCGGAGCCACATCCTGCCGAAGCTGCTCGGGAAGCTGCTGCCGCCGCCAGCGATTACGGACAGCAACAGCCACCGCGCGCTTGGCGTCGTCTTGCCCGATGATGTAGCGATCGAGTTCCGCGACGATTTCGCGAGGCGTCATGTTTCGCATTTCAACAACCTTAGGGCCTTCCCCATACGATTTCTGCGATCAGCCTTCGACCCGAAACGTCAACTACCCGCACATTTACTGCTTCGAGGAAAGCTCCGCTCTCCGAATGCGAGGCAATTGCGACGAATGCCCAACCGAGGTCCTTTTCGCCTTTTTCCGGCCAATCATCAAAAGATTCGCCCACGCTTTTAAATTCCACGTGATCCGCAGGCGCATCCCAATAGCTCGTCATTTGCTCATAGTCCGATTTCAGGTCCTTGGGTTGGCATTTATTGCGAAGCGATGGCGCGAGCATTTCATACGCAATGTCGAACTGCCCGTTCGCTAATGCGCGCGCGAACGCCAATCCAATTTTCGCGACTTCTGGATTTTCGCTTTCGTTCGGTTCCATAAGGGATCTTCGTTCGTTGCATTCTAGAAGTGATCGAGTCTCCGATTCAATGAACCCGACGTCTGCCGAGGTTAGCCGCGACGCGAAGCGGAGCGCTTTCCGGGAGCTCTGGGAAGCGCTCCGCTTCGCGTCGCGGCTAACCTGGGATAACGACACATCATGACTGATTCACCACATTCCTCACCGTTTCCCCCACCAGCGCTCGTCGACACGATTCTGCACCTTTCACCCGGATTTCCATCAGCCCTTCTTCGCAATAAAAAGCGGAATGAGGATTGAGAATCAGGCGATCATAAGCCGGGTGCTTGGGGTCGCGCCAGGCGCGGAGGATCGATTCATTTCCGGTCGGCGGCTCGACCGCCAGCACATCGATGGCGGCTCCGCTCAATCGCCCATTGGCAAGGGCCGGGGCAATCACATCGGTATCGACGACCTGTCCGCGCGAGACATTGATCAGGATCGCGCCGCGCGGGAGCAGCTCGATCGTGCGGGGGTTGATCATGTGCCGGGTCTGATCGGTCAGGGGGCAATGGAAGGTGACGACAAAACTCTGCGAAAGTAACTGTTCGAGCGATTCGCAGCGCCGAATGCCGAGGGCTTTGTCGTAGCCGTCGGGCTTAAGAGGATCGTAGAAAGCGACATCCATTCCAAGAGCCTTGGCGCGCACGGCGACGGCCGTCCCAATTCTTCCGAGGCCCACGATGCCCAGCGTGCTTCCGCGGAGCCGGCGAAGCGGAACGACCTGCGTATACGACCATTCGCCCCGCCCTTCGCGGAGCGCCGAATTGAGCCGATGGATCCCGCGCGCCAGGGCCAGCATCATTCCGATCGCGCTGTCGGCCACATCTTCCGTTCCATAGTCGGGAATGTTCGCGACGCGAATGTTGCGGGTTGCAGCGAAGGCATAATCGATATTGTCGATCCCCACGCCGCACCGCACGATCAGCTTGCATCGCGTAAGCTTTTCAATGGTTTTGCGGCCGATCGACAGATTGTGATACATCATGATCGCGTCGGCGTCTTCGATTTTTCCCGCGAGTTCCGATTCATTCGAAGCGTTCAGCGCCTCGACATTCGCGATGCCAGACAGCACTTTTTTCTCCGGCTCGAGATTTCCGGTGATAAAATCGGTGATGACGACTCGATGCATGTTGGCTCCTCTTGCCTGCAATCCGCCAGCGGCGGACAATTGGTCTTCAGCAATAGCATCGTAAGCAGATTTTGATTTACAAAAAGGCCTACATGATTCTTCCAAAATACAGCATGGGGATCGGCGACCGTTTTGCCCACCAGGGACGCGCGCAGCTTGCCGCGTTCGTGCGGGCCAAAAGCCTGGGTGTCGAGGTGACGCCGGTCTGGAATAAATCCAATCGCGAGCACCTGATTGTCCATTCAGAGCCGACCAGTGTGCGCGCCGAGGCGGACGATGCGGTGCGCGCGGCCGGTTGGAATTCCCCCTACTTTGTCGATGCGGATCACATCGGGCTGAAGACGGTCGATCGGTTTCTGGAGCCCAGTGACTTTTTCACCATCGATGTGGCTGATCTGATTGGCAAGCCCGCCGACGATGCGGAGATTGGCCGATTTGTTTCGAAATATGGTGCATATGCGGGTTCGCTGAAGGTGCCGGGGATTGCCGGCGCTTTGGATGTCTCTCGCGCGCGGATCGAGCAGATTGCCCGCAAATATCTTCAGGCGGCTCAGGAAGCGGGCCGGATCTATCGGCATATCGAGTCGGCCAAGGGCGCCGACAATTTCGTGACGGAAGTTTCGATGGATGAAACTGATCAGCCGCAGACGCCTGTCGAGCTGTTTTTCATCCTTGCGGCGCTGGCGGATCAGAACGTGCCGCTTCAGACCATCGCGCCGAAATTCACCGGGCGATTCAACAAGGGCGTGGATTATGTCGGAGACCTGAAGCAGTTTGAGAAGGAATTTGATGAGGACCTGGCGGTGGTTGCCTTCGCGGCAAAGGAATTTGGTTTACCAAAGAACCTCAAGCTCAGCGTCCATTCCGGCAGCGACAAGTTTTCGATCTATTCCATCATTCGCGCTGCCACGCGAAAGCATGATGCCGGGCTGCATCTGAAAACCGCCGGCACCACCTGGCTGGAAGAATTGATTGGACTTGCCGACGCCGGCGGTGATGGCCTGGAGATCGCCAAGGAAGTCTATCGGCAGGGTTTGAGTCGATTCGATGAGCTGTGCGGCCCGTATGCGTCCGTGATTGACATCAATCGCGCCGAACTGCCCTCGGCTGATGAGGTGAGCCGCTGGAGTGGCTCGCAATACGCGGCGGCGCTGCGCCACGATCCCCACAACAGCCAATACAATCCGTCGCTGCGGCAGCTTCTACACGTTGGATACAAAGTCGCGGCTCAACTCGGCGCGCGCTACACCGATGCGCTGCAGAAGCATGCCGAGATCATTGCGCAGAACGTCACGCGCAATATGTTTGACCGGCATCTCAAGCCGATTTTCATCGGGTAATGTGAAATACGCTTAACGGATCGCAGAGTGGCTGTATTGGCAAAGATCGTCGCGCAGCAGCGACGCGCAAAACGGCAGATGATCGAAAAGGAGCCGCGCACGAAGTAAGCGGATTAACGCGAGACCGCGCCAATCCGCTTACTTCGTGGGCGGCTCTTTCATCGTTGCTCTACTTGCGGTGTCGCGCGAGCGACGCCCTTCAGGGCGATTATCCCAATACCGTCGACGCCACTGACATCAGCTCGTCGAGCCGGGCGTTTGTGCGATCCACTGCGGCGGCGTCAATCTGCATCGTGCCTAGATCGGCCGGAGTCAGATTCTGATGGCAGGCCGTCAGATTGAAGCCATGCTTTGATTTGCAGCACATCGTGTCGGCTGCCCAGACCAGGTTCACCAGCATGCGATTCTGGTCGGTCAGCTTCGTTGGATTGTGATGGTTGCCGGCGACGAGCTGGCAGGAGTGCGGGAACTTCCACTGCTCGCACAGCGCGGCGCCCAGCTGCTGATGATCGATGCCGATGATCTCACGCTCCAGATCGCAGAAATCGCGATCGCCCTTGGCCGCCTCGCAGACCTGGCGGGTCTGCTCGGGGCTGGTTTGAAGCTGAAGAAGAATGCCCACGTCGTGGATCATGCCGGCCAGGAATGCTTCGTCGGCAATCGGAAGCTTCATCTGCTTAGCCAGGTCCCGGGCGCAGACGCCGACGGCTATGCAGTGGGTCCAGAGATCTTTTGCGCTGAAGCCCTCACAAATTTTGGCCATGCGGAAAAGCTGGCCGATGCTTGCCGCGACGGCGATGTTCTTGATGGCGTTGAGACCCAGGAGCACGATCGCGCGCTCGACTGAGCCGATCTGCCCGGGCAGACCATAAAAGGCGCTGTTGACCACTTTTAAAATTCGGGTCACGAGGGCCGGATCATGCGCAATGATCTGATGCAGCTTACTGGCGGTGCTGCGCGGATCTTCCACCGTCGTGATGATCTTGGCCGTCACCTCCGGCAACGTGGCGATTGTGGAGGTCTTCTTGACAATTTCCATCACCCGAGCTGTCGGGTCCGCAACGGCAGTGGCCATTTGATTTCCTTACTTTCAGAAACAAAAGTGCCCGAGATCTTCCCTCTATAGCGTTATCGAGCGCATCCAGGTGGTACTTGAAGGACTGAGAAAGATGAATCGATCGTGCCGACGTTCTGCGACGGATTGGCAACGTCCGAGAATTAATAGGCAATTAGCTTCGTGCGGAAGCGATCGAGTGGAATGCGAGCCAGAGCCTGTGCGATCGTCTTTCCTGCGTTACGTCCGGCATAAAGGTTATGCGTGCCAAAACGCATCGGGAGGTCACGATTCTGAATTTTCGCGAGAAGCCGGTCGATTTCTGGACCCGGCTTCGAAACATGAAAGACGTTTTTCCCACACTCCCGCCCCGCCTGGCGGGTGCCGACGTCGATCACGGGCGTGCCAAAGCTCGCGGCTTCAATAATGCCTGAGGAACTGTTTCCAACCAGGACCGTGGCGTCGCGAAGCAGTCCGAGAAATAGGGGGCGCGAGAGATTTGCCCGGAAGATGAGCTTCGGATGATTCTGCATCGCATCCCAGGCGCGGATGATGCCGTCGGAGCCGGGATCATTGTTAGGGTAGACGATCACCACGCGATCGAATCTGGCAGCGCAAGTGTTTGCGAGCTTTCGCGCCAGTTGATGCTGCTCTTGCTCGTTGGATGATTGAGGGTGAACGACGAGCAGCGCGAACAATTCATCATCCAGTTCCGGCAATTCCCGGGAAATATCTGAAGCCGATGATGCAAGCCGCGTTATTCCATCGAGCCCCGGTGATCCCGCACGAATAATTCGCCATGGATCTTCCCCGAGCCGGGCGATGCGGCGTGCGCTTGCGCGCGTGGCGGGAAAATGTACGTGAGCGAGCTTCGTGATTGCATGACGAAGCGAATCATCAACGATGCCTAATGCACGATCTCCGCCATGCACATGCGCGACGATTCGGCCCGAGATATGCGTTGCCGACGCGGCGGCGAAGGGCTCGACTCGATCCCCTACCACGAGCACGATATCGCTCTGGAGCCTCTCGAATTCATCGGCAAGATGTGCGACTGCTTTTCCGGTAGCGACGGCCGTTGCCCGCGCGGACAAATCCTTTTCCGCCCATGGCACAATCGCATCGATGCGAAAACCTTCATCCCGAATCTGATCGATGCTTCGGCCGCGCGAGCGATCGAGATGCATCCCCGTGGCAACGAGCTGTAATTCGAGTTTCGGATGTGCGCGAATTGCCTCGAGCACTGAGCGCATCAAACCAAATTCGGCGCGCGTGCCACTGACAAAGCAGATGCGGCGAAGTGCGGGAGATTTGGAAGCGCGATCTGCAGCCGATTTCATGCCACATCCGATAGCGGCGGTTGCGTGCTCGCCTTGTTCCCGCAGGCCAGCATGTCCCATTGGAGCATTGAGCCTGCCGGAATTACTTTGAGCGCCTTCTGCCCCACCACCTGCTGAAAATCGGCGGCAGAAATACCGGTGCCCGGACGCTGCACCGTCAGATCCTCTTCATTGAGTGCTTCACCCGGCCGGATCGTTTTCCGCACAACAAGGCTTTGCCGGCTGGCGGTTCGCACATCCTGCTCGATTTCCAGCACGCGCTTGCCCGGCGTGCCTCGGAGCGGCTGGGCTTCGCGAATCAGCTTGACGTATCGCTCGAATTGGGTCGGGTCGCTGCTGGCTGAGTGATCTGGGCCATGGGCCGCGCGATCATACGTCAGATGACGTTCAACAACGCAAGCTCCCGCCGCAACGGACATGCCGCCGGTGATGATCTCGGTGGTGTGGTCGGAGTAACCGACCGGAACGTCGAATATTGAGGACAGCTCTGAAATCCAGGCGAGGTTTGCGTGAGCCGCGGGCGTGGGATAGGCGCTGATGCAATGGAGCAAGGCGAATTGCAGCTTCCATTCCTTGAGCCATCGCACGGCGGTTTCAATTTCGCTGATTTCGGCCGCCCCGGTTGAGAGCAGCAGCGGCTGATTTGCCCGGGCAGCACGGGCCAGCAGCGGGCGATTGATCAGATCGGGCGAGGCGATTTTGATCGCCGGTAATCGCAGTGATTCGATCGTTTCGACATCCGCCGGAGAGAAAGGCGTCGCCAGTGGAACCATTCCCAGATCGCGGATCGACTTGACCACCTTGCGCAGGTCATCGTTCGACAGCTCATATTTGCGGAGCATGTCGGCAGGTTTGCTTTCGGATACGCGGTCCTTTTGATATTCGGCCATCACCGCGGAACTGTGCATCAGCGATGCGGCGCGAAAAATCTGCAGCTTCACAGCGGATGCGCCGCAGTTGGCCGCGATGCGGGCCAGCTCGATGGCTTTCTGGGCGGAGCCATCGTGGTTTACGCCGATTTCGGCAATGATGAAAGTCGGCCCGCTGCCGATGGGGCGTCCGTCGATCTTGAATGGAGTCATACGGCCTCTCGAAAGATGGGCGTGGCCATCTGATCGTGTTGCGCGGCAAGACATGCCTGAGCCCAGTACAGATCGCGCAGCTCGTCGATTTCGATGGTCTGGCCCGGAAGTGTTTTGAATCCCCTGCGGTCTTCGCCAAAAAATGCATGTGGATCGGATGGTTTGGATTTGCCGCGGAGCATGGAGGATCTCGATACCGCCACCACCGCGCCGTCATGCAGGAACAACGGCTCCAGATCCTGTCGGCGGTGAATGCTGCCCGCATGCAGCGGCACGACGCGATCCTCTTCAAGCTTTGACATCCATTTGGGATGCCATTTGCCGACCGGACAGAAGCTGCGGACCGAATCACATCCGGTTTCTGCGAGCATCTTCAGCGCATCATCAATTGCGTTCTCCGGACGCACCGGCACATTGCCATACAGCACGACCAGCGCATCGGCGCGGAAAGCGGAATTGGATTCAACTGTTTCCATCGCGTGCAGCATCACGTCCTGGACAGACGCTTCGGATGTGGCCAGGGCCGAGGGACGACTAATCGATTGGAAACCAAAAGCCGTGGCCAGCGATCGAATTTCAGCCGAATCGCTGCTGACGATCACCCTGCTCAGACGTTGTGACGCTCGCGCGTGCCAGAAGGTATGCGCGATGACAGGCTGGCCCATCAACGGAAGCATGTGCTTGTTGGGCAGCCCCACGCTGCCTGCCCGAGCCAGGATGACGCCAAGAGCTTTCATTCTTTCTCCACCGATTTTCATCATTTCAAAAATCCCAAAATCTCAGATCTCAAATTTGAAATCTCAAATCTGAGATCTCAAATTCCTCCGCACGCCTACGGCCGATGCCATTCCCGGCAATTCGCGCAAACGGGATGCTCGGCCCATTTCGATTGCTCGTGCGATTTTCGCAATGCTGATGCGCGCCGCTGCCAGACTTCGGCCAGAGAGTCTTCGCCTAGGTTCCCCAGTGTTTGCTTGCCCAGCACATCCTGCTCGCACGAAACGATGCGGCCATCTGACAGCACCGTCAGTCGCGAATTCAATCGAGCACAGGGTCTTCGACGTGGCGGCGCCATATCAGCAACAGTGACGTCCGGAATTAATCCAGCATAATCACTGGGGCCGCGAATCACTGCGCAGCCAACGGCTGAAAGCCACTGGTCATACCACGGCTCCATTTCGCCGCTGTTTTGCATGCATTTGACGAATGTGGGCGCGAGGATTGGCACGCCGGTCCCGTTTCGGCTAGCGAGCAGAGTCCGAATGTTTTCCAGCACTTTTTCGTATCCGCCAATTCCCATGACCTGCTGATAAGTGTTGGGTCGAAGCGCGGGTACATGGACGGAAACGACGTCCACTGCAGATGCGCCGAGTCGGGCGACGGTATCCGGGCTGATGCCCAGCAGATCGGTCTCTACGTGAACCGAAATCGTGCCCGTAGCAGCAGCCATTTCGAGAAGCTGAAAGAGCCCCTCGAATAGGAGCGGGTCACCGACGCCGGTGAGAGTAAGACGCGTGTCATCCAGCGCGGAAAGAGAATCAATGAGCTTGCGCGCGACATCGAGCGACAGCGGGCCGCGCTGAATATCGACATGCGTCTTTGGGCAGAAGATCGGCCGCGTATTTCGTGTCGTCGTCGTCTCAAGAACGATCTCGCGCGGCAGCGTGTCGATCGTCTGCCACGCATCCATCTTGCGGACGATTTGCTCCGCATTGCTGGAAACGAGCTGGCCATTGAGGCTCTGCATCGCCGCGCTCAGGCGGTTGATTTGCCGGGTCGAATCGAGCTTGAAGCGATGCGTAGTTCGAGCGACAGCCGTCGGCACCGGCGCGCACCATTCGCCCGCAAGCGGCTCGCGACTCACTTGATCCGGCAGATAGTGCAGCAGCCGACCGGCGTGCATCTTCGCAGCGGATAAGCGCTCCAGCAGACTTCGGCGCAGCAGGACCGATCCCAGCCCCGGTGCGGCGGGCGTGAAGCAGATCGGCGCATCGACATTCTTTTCCGAATGCTCGATCAGATCATCAATCAATCCCGCATCAATCAACGCCGCGGACGGGTCGATCAGCAGCGCCGACTGCGCCTCCACGCGCTCGAGTAACTCGGCAGCCCACGGTGCATAAAAGCCCAGATCAAAATCACATGTCGAAAGCAATCCGCCGCGCCATCCGTCCGACCAGCGTCGAGCCGCGGCAATCGATTGCACCTGCGGCAACGTTACACGCGGTCCCTTGGCCAGCACATAGGCGCCCGCTTCCGCTGCAGCGGGCCCGGCTGTCTCAAGCTGATCTTCCCAGCACAGCAGAGCAAGCGAAGACAATCGTTTGCTGCGCGCCAGCCGTTTGAAGGTCCACCGAAGGACAGGCTCGCTGCGAAACAGCCGCGTAGCGCTGCTGGACGCGGCACTTTCATGCAACATGGACACAATTGCAGTGATTTGATTCACGCCGCCCTGCTCCCCGATTGAAGTGATTTCTGTGCCGACAATGATTCGAGAACCTGGCTGATCATGTTCTGGAAATCTCGCGCGGCATCGCACATTGCCTGGACATTCTGAATGTCCCGCTCGACCTGAAGCTTCTGCCGTTCCGTCGCGCTAATTCGTGCCGCGGCGATCTTCCGATCCGACCTGAAGCGTTCCATCTCGGTTTGCTGCGTGAGATGCGTGACCAGATCGTAGCAGGAGCCAAGCTCGTTCATTCTTGCACGGAGCTTGTCGATTGAGGCAATCGCACGGTTCACGCGCGGCTGATCTTCAATATAATCCCGTATCTCCTGCAGTAGTGGCATCGTATCGCGGGCAATCTGCTCGATCTCGGCTGCCTCTTCGCGTCGATTGCGCAGGCAGTCGAGTGCCTCTCCAATTCTGCTGAATTCCAATCCAGGATGCGCCTTTTGTTTTGAAATGGTCGCCGTGCAGAATTGCTCAATCGCCTCGGCAAAGGTCATCACGGTCGTCCCGCGCTTGGCTGCGCCGCCTTCGGTGGCATCGATGATGCGCGCCTTGGATTGGCCAAAATCGCGCTCGAATTGCTGTAAATAGGTGAAGAGCCGCTCTTCGGTGTACATCGGCCGTCCCTGATAATCGGGGATTCGCCGAAGGATGAATCGCTCGCGAACGATCTGGTCCCACTGCTTCATTTCGACGCTGCAGAAGCGCGACAATTCCGGCCGCCAGACATCTTCATAGCTGGTGCCCGGCGCGTAACAGAGGCCATCGCCAAACCCCAGATCCTGCCCGATGAAAATGATCGGATCGCATCCCAGATGCTCGGCCAGGTAATAAGCCAGGTGGGCGACCGTCGCGCCATCTTGCAGCCGTTCCTTATTCAGATGCATCTCGCGCAACAAATCTTCCGCATACGCATTTCCCAGCACCGAAACCGGCCCAGGATACATTTTGAAGATTGCCTTGTTGGCCTTCGGCTCGGCCACCAATTCGGTATTGATCGACTTCGGTAGCTTCTCGAAAAATCGCGTGCAGATTTCGTGATAATCCAGCGACGTCACAAACCGCGGCTCAATTCCCATTTCCAACAACGGCTGCAATGTCGTCTGCACCGCGATGATCACCGCGCGATCCTTTAAGCCATGCAGCAAATGTTTGTTTTTTCGCAGCGAAGGCCCCGCCGACACGATCACCGCTGGCTGCCCCTGATGATGATTCCTCAGTCGCGACATGCATGGCGCCGCCAGATACCAGGCGATGGTCTGCGCGACATTCTCCGCCGTCTTGCGACCATTCAGAACCAGGGTGTTCAAACTCGTTCTGCTGTAGGCGGCAAATTCATCGAGCCATTGGCGGATTTGGTCGTGGAATTCTCCGGCAATGCGCTGGCTGGGCGCGTGAACGATCTGCGTCGCGCCGATGGAGATCATGGCAGCTTTTGGCGTCAGGCGCAGCATCAACTGTGATTTGTCGGCTCGCGTGATGAATGCCAATCGCCCCGCTTCAATCGCGGCACTGAAACTTCGCGTTTCAAAAGCTGCGCGCAGCATCGACAGATCCGGCTCGAAAACAAAAATCACCGCCTCTTCGGCTGCATCTTCAATTAATGCTTCGACGTGGTAACCCAGCCCCATCCCAAAGACGTAAAACGCCATGGATTGATCGATGGCCGTTTGCTCCAGCAGCTTGCGTGCTTCGGCGACTGGATCGTAGCGGCTGTGAAGCAGGATCGATCGACCATCGGAAGCCATGGCCGAAAGCGTTGCCGCGCCGGATCGAGTTGGTTCGACGGTGTATCTTGAGCGTTCGTCGAGCGCCTCGATTTCTGCGGCCAACGACGGGTCGGCCGACCAGAGAGCCGCAAGGTTTTCCAGGTACGGCGCAGACACGTCGAGGATGTACTGCGTGGAATGATCGGTGGTTGCGGTCATTGTTCCTCGGCGGTAGCGTGGCGCAGCACTCGCCTGCGAGCGCGGTCACGCCTGTTGTTTGTTATCGGACCGCCTTGGGGGAAAGGTTGAATCAAGTCCATGAATGATCTTCTGTTTGACGTTCCCTGGTGGATTCCAACCCTTATTGGCCTGATCGGGCTCACCGCCTACTGGACGACCCGGGATAATCCGGGCTCTAAAGCACGCCGCGTCGGCCTGATCCTGATTCTGGTCGCGATCGGTTGGGCGGCGATGAGCTACTTCGTCGACACCGACAAGGAAAAAGTCATCAAAGGCACCAAGGCGCTGGTGCAGGATGTGGTGAATGAAAAGTGGGATCAGTTCAAATCCATGATGGCCCCGGATGTGCAATTCCGCGTGGAAAAATCGAATTCGCGCGCCGATGGACCCAGTGAAATAACCGAAGCCGCCAAAGCCGGCGCGGAAAGCATTCATTTAAGATCGGCCGCCCTTTCTCGGGCCGAGGCACAACAGACCGGGCCGCTCATTACTGTTTCGACCGACATCTTCAGCACTCAGGAACTTCCCGCCGCCCCCACCATGCGCAGCTCATTTGAGTTTGACTGGGAGCAGAACTCTGCCGGCTGGAAAGTCCGCGAAATCCGCATCACGCAGATTGGTGGGCAATCTGCTGGCGATATCGAGCAATTCGTTCCTCGTGGAAGACTGGGAAAGTGAGAAATCCGCATTAAACGGCGTCACTGTTTCGCCGCAAGCGCTTCGAGATTGAAAAGAGCCGCGCACGAAGTAAGCGGATTTGGCGCGCGACCCCACACGCCGAATCCGCTTACTTCGTGCGCGGCTCTTTTAGATCATCGAAGATCCGTGCTTATCGGTTATGGTGAATCCTCGGCGGCAGAGGACTGCCGCCCTCCATAGAGGAGCCGAGGCTGGGCAGCTCATTCCAACCGAAATTCCTTACCCTCCCACTCGTGGAGCATCGGGTAATGCGTGAGATCGAATTGTAGCGGCGTGATCGTGATGTATTTGTCCCGCAGCGCGGCAACATCCGTATCCGACTCCGTCTGCCCCAGCGTGAAAACCGTGCTGTTCCAAAAATAGGCGCGGCCCCGCGGATCCCGGCGCTCTTCATACGTGTCGCTCCAGGCGTTCGTGCATTGACGAACAACGCGCACGCCCGTCGGATTTTCATCCGCGAGCAACGGGGGAATATTAATTGTCGCTGATTGTCCGCCTCGCAACCCCGCCTTGAGGATCAGCTCAATTGTCTGGCGCCCCAACATCGCTGAGCGCGCGTAATCCACCGGAATCTCATTGCGCAGATACAACGAAACCGCGATGCTCGGCAGCCCAAGAAATGCCGCTTCGATGGCTGCCGCGACCGTACCGCTATAGATCACGTTGATCCCGACATTGGCCCCGGAATTCATGCCGCTCACAACCAGATCAGGCTGCCGCGGCAGCAGGCGTGCAATCGCCAGCTTCACGCAGTCGGCCGGTCGCCCGCCCACCGCCGTGCCAGTGAAATCGTTCCCGACTTTGACTTGGCTGGTCAGGATCGGCGTCGAAAGCGTGATGCCATGACCAGCCGCGCTCTGCACCGTATCCGGCGCGACGACCTCCACTTCGCCGAGCTTGCGGAGTTCGCGGTACATCGCCACCAGGCCCGGCGCGGTGATGCCATCGTCATTTGTCAGCAGGATCAGCATGGGACGGCGGAGTATAATGGTATGTTAGAGCTTCTAACAGAACAGATCGCGGGGCAAGGCGCAGCGGATGGAGTCGATGGGCAAGGAGCGACGACGAGGCGTATTGGACGGGAAATACAGCGAGGAGGAGCGACGCATCCATTGACTCCAGACGCAAGCGTTGCCCCGCGAGATGTTTTGTAAGGAGCTCTTAAGCAGATGAAAGGCAAGTGCCGCTCCATTGCGCAGGGTATACAAGGAGGAGCCGCCATGCTCCGCTTGACGCGCGCTCAGGTTCGCGAGGTGGATCGTCGGGCCATCGAGGATCTGCACATCCCCGGCATCGTCCTGATGGAAAATGCGGCCTGCTCCGCCAGCGATGCGGCTCGCGAAATGCTCAGTGGCGACTGCATCGGCCAAGTCCTCATTCTCTGCGGCGGCGGAAATAATGGTGGCGACGGTCTTGGCGTCGCCCGGCATCTGCACAATTGCGGCGCGAGCGTGCAAATCGCGTTGACAATCGATCCGTCTCATTATAAGGGCGATGCCCTGCTCAATTGGCGCATTGCTCAGGCGATGAATCTTCTGGTCGTTTCCGCGACGCCTGATCTGATCGCAAACACGGACGCGATTCTGATCATCGACGCCATCTTCGGCACCGGTTTGACCGACGCTCCCCGCCCGCCTTTCGATCAGATCGCGGCGGCCGTCAACCACAGCGGCCGCCCTGTTCTTGCCATCGACATCCCCAGCGGCCTCGATTGCGACACCGGCATTCCCCCCGGCCCCTGCATCCGCGCTACCCGCACCATCACCTTTGTGGCCGAAAAAGTCGGCTTCGCGCACCCCGAGGCGCGCACTTACACCGGCGACATTCTCGTGGGCGACATCGGTGTTCCCCCCGAATTGGTCGAACAAGTCGCCGGTCAACAACAACCCGTCGCCGCGCCGGCATGATCCGGTTGCAGGTGATCCAGTTGGCGCTTTACGCCGAACACGCCGCTTGTCGGCTTCGCGCACCCGAGCACTGAATCCGATCGCCGCACCGTCCGCGAATGCGCAAGCGAGTATCGAGCGGTCACCGGCGGCATCGGCGCGCCTCACGAAACGGAAAATTCCCCGCACGATCGCGCGCTCCTCGCTCCCGATGCAGCTTGACGCTTCCCCGCCGCCGACCTATATAAATGGTGTCCCCGGAGCTTCGCTCTGACGCCCCCATCGTCTAGTGGCCCAGGATATCTGGTTCTCAGCCAGAGGACAGGGGTTCGACTCCCCTTGGGGGTACTAAAACCCCGGCTTCTGCCGGGGTCTTTTGTTTTACCACTCGAAGAACTTGTGGATTATACAGCTGCCATTGCGTCCCGCGTCGCAACCGCGCTGGTGACAGCGCTGCTCATGGTGGTCTTACCGCCACCTGTGGCTCGGGCGGATGTGGCGCCATGGCCAACCATTCATCACGATAATCAACGTTCGGCCTACACCGACCAGATCGTCGCCGGGCCGTACGAGCGCAAATGGTTTGCCGATTTCAGCGGCGAGATGATCGCGACTCGCGTCGAGGCGATCCTTGCGAATGGCAAGTGCTTCGTCGGGACTTTTGCTGGGCGACTATATGCGCTCGATGTTGCCAGCGGGAAAACGATCTGGAGTTTCCAGGCAGGCGGCGCGATCGGCGCTTCGCCCTGCTTTTGCGACGGGCGGATTTATTCCGGTGCGGATGACGGAAACCTGTATTGTCTCAGAGCGAATGATGGGCGGGAGCTCTGGCGGTTTTCCGCCGGCGCGGGGATTTGGGTTTCGCCGGCATGTGATGAAAAGACCGTTTACTTTGGCGACAGAGGCGGAAGCTTTTACGCATTCGATTTGCAATCGGGCAAGGAGCGATGGCGCTTTCATACCGGCGGCATGATTCTCACACCGGCATCGCTCACGCCTCAGGCGGATCGGATCGTCTTCGGCTCTGAAGACATGCACGTCTACTGCATGGATCCCCATGGGAATCTGCTTTGGAAATCGTCCAAGCTTGGCGGGCTTTCACTGCGCGATCACGCGCCGACGATCTGGAAAGGGCTGGCGATCGTCACCACCGATCCCGCCCGCGATTTCCACAGCACGCCCGGCGAAAGCCCGGCCATCCTGACCGCTGTGCAAAAATCGCTACCGATGGAGCCGGAGGACAAGGTCATCTTCGACAAATGGGGTCAGTTTGTCATGAAGTTGACGCCTCGCCGGCTGGCGGCGGAGCAGCAGGCGATTCGCAAGTACCTGGCGGAGAATCGGCCGGAGCGCACGTTTTATGCGCTGGATTTGAAAGACGGCACAGAGCCCTGGATCGCGCCGATCCTTTACACCGGCGGGCTGCACAATCCGCCGACGCCGCCGACATTCGATCCAAAAACGGGAGAGCTCTACGCGTGGACGCCGACAGCGCTGAGCAATTACTCGGCGGGTGTGCCGGGCGGCGCGATCGCGGTCGCAAAGCTCGATCGCCAAACCGGTCTGACCCAAATCCTCTGGCACGCCAATGGCGACAGACTCGGTTGGGCCTTCGACTTTGCCGCGCCGGCGGATGAGGCGCAGGCGCTGAGCCTGATGGGCAACATTCTGCTCAATACGCACCAGGGAATCATCGGCGGCATGGATCGCCAGACGCTCAAGTGGCATCACATCCTCATCGCCCGCGACACCTACGGCGGGATCTTCGGTCCAGCGCTGATCCCTGGCAGCTTCAAGGGAGCCGAGCAGGCGCACGAGCGGGGACTGCTTGCGCTGATGCCCAACGAATGGCACGGCCCCGACCGCGGCGTCGCCGCCATCGGCTATGGCCGCATCTTCTGGGTCACCGGCTCGCAGGTCGTCTGCCTGGGTGGACCGGACACGCCCAGGACCGACACCGGCGGCACCCAAGCGCCACCGCCGATTCAGCGGAAGGTCATCCCCGTCGTACCGGCGGGAAACGTCGCCGCTGGTTTTGTGGGACGACTCGATCCAAATATTCCGATGCCGCACATCACGCCGGGGATGCTGCAGAAATATCTCGATGCGCCGGCGACGGTCGCACAAAGCAATGACGAGTTGGCGACGTCACTGCGACGAAAGCTCGATGAGGACGTGCTCGAATTTATCGGCTCGCGCTGGGCGCCGTTTATCGTTGAAATGGGCATCAGCCATGAAGAGCGGTACTTCTGGCGCACGTCCGAGACGATGCAGATCGTGGCGCTGGCCCTGCCGCATTTATCACGCGATGTTAGTGTCAAGGCGCAGGCCTATCTCGATGAAATGTTCAAAGCGGGCGCCCCGTTGCAGCAGCCAACGGTTCCGCTGGATCATGCACAGCGCCGCGAGTCGTATGATCTTGGCCGCACGATGAGCGATTTCGCGGCGAAGACGCCAACCTATCACGCGAACATCGAAGACCTTTATGCGATGTGGGCCTATGCGCATTTCGCCCAGCGATGGGACAATGTGCTTTCGCAGTGGCCGCAGATTCGAGAAATCTTCGATCAATTCGCCAGCAATCCCGCGACGTTCGACGACGACGATCGTGCCGGCACCGATGCCGCCGAGCATTTGAACAATCGGATTGCCGGAGTGCTTGCATTTGCTCGAATTGCGCAAAAGGCAGGTGATCAGGAGCGCGTCAAAATTGCCCTGGATCGACTGGCGCAGCTCGTAGCGTTCCGCATCCATCACGAGCAGGCCGACACGCGATTTATCCGCATCACCGGCAAACAAGCCCACAGCGCCAAGCTCCCGCGCTATCTGGGCCTGGTCCCCGAAACCGCGCAGATGCTCCACGATTTCGCGGGCGATGCCCTGCAAAAGAACGCCCTCGCGCTTTCCAGCCAGTTTCCCATCTGGCACCACGCCTTCGGCGAACGCCTGATCGGCGGAGAAAACTACATCTCACCGTTGACGCTTTCCCGTGCCCTGTTCATCGCGCTATCCGATGGCGTGCAGGAGCCGCCTCAAAAGATGATCGCGAGACTCGATCAGCCGTGGTGCAAGGCGGATCTGTACTACATCGAAAAACTGACGGCGGTCTTGCGCGAGATCGAGGGGGAGCGGAATGGCAAGAATTAGAATGATGGATCGGATCATTCACCGGCTGGCCGCGTAACGCCTGGAACACATCGCCCGACCAGGCGGTTCAGCTCTTCTTCGCGGATCACGAACTTTCCCATGGGGAACAACTGCAGGGAACCTGAGTCGTAATCGTTCTCATGCCCGAAGTCGCTCCAGATGTAGCACCCATCCTCCAGCTGAACAGCCGCCGAAATGCAACCGCAGCCGAGGTCAGCGCACTCTCCGCATACCAGAAACTCCCGGCGTCCTGTCGGAAGCAGCGCCGGTCGACGCAAGAGAAGACGTTCTGCAACCGCCAATTGGTGATCGGGCTTTGTCCAGCCAAATGGGGAAACAAGACCGAATTTCCGTCCAGTGGCTCGCTCGCAGTGTTCCAGCAATGGACGTCCGTCAAGAATGAACTCTGCAGCGACAGTAAGAGGCCGCCCCGGCGGGCTTCGCGACTCCATTGTCAGAACGCTCGGCCGGCTCACAACACTTACTCCCCAATTATTTTAATCAGCACGCGTTTCGGGCGGCGACCGTCGAATTCGCCATAGAAGATTTGCTCCCAGGGACCTAGGTCGAGCTTTCCCGCGGTGATCGCGACGACCACTTCGCGACCCATGATCTGGCGTTTCATGTGGGCGTCGGCGTTGTCTTCGCCGGTGCGGTTGTGGGCGTAGCGCGTGGGCGAAGGATCAAACGGGGCGAGGGTTTCAAGCCATTTTTCGTAGTCCTTTTTCAGCCCGGATTCTTCGTCGTTGATGAAGACCGAGGCGGTGATGTGCATGGCGTTGCAGAGCATCAGCCCCTCGCGCACGCCGCTTTTGGCGACGGCTTTTTCACAGTCGCCGGTGATGTTCACGAAGCCAAGACGCGCGGGGACGTTGAAGGTGAGATAATCGGTGAGAGTTTTCATGAGCGGATCAACGGAGTTTATTTGTTAAGGATAGCCGAGGTTAGCCGCGACGCGATAGCGGAGCGCTTCTCCGAGCGCTGCGGGAAAGGCGCTCCCGCTTCGCGTCGCGGCTAGAGAATTCTCAATCCAGTTGTAGCGTGTAGCGTGCGTCGTGCTACGTCGGCGGAACCCCATCCGGCCGAATGAACCAGGGGATCTCATCGCCGGGCCGATATTGCGTACAGATCACTCGAATCGAGAGGTCCGGCTTCCCCGACGGGCGGACCTCCTTCATCTCTTTCATCACTTCATTCGGCGGTTGGGCACAAAGCACGCCGATCAACACATCCTTTGTCTCTACACCCGGATGATTCTTGGCAAATTCCGGCCCGGTGAGATACGCGACGTAACCTCCGAGTTTCTTCAGAAACTTATTGAATCGGATCTCCTCATCGGCGTGCGGTTGGCCATCGACAATCAGCAGCGTTACCTTGGCGTGAGGAGTCGGGTTGAGAACGATGTCTATGGTTTTGATCTCATCCAGCCCCATCAGTTCACCTTTCTCACAAACCGGTGTGTTTTAAACTAAAGGTGCCCGACACGTGCCTGACACCTTTAGTTGCTTCTACCTAGTCGTAATGAGTGAATCGTCCTTCGGATCGACCTCGATGCGGACATCCTTGTATTCGTCGAGCAGGCCCTTGTTATGCATCTGCCAGGCAATCGGACCCTTCTGCCCGGCGGTGGGATCTCGAAAGTCGAGCACCTCGACCGCTTTGGCATCCGGCGGCTGCGCGACTGCCATCCGCGCCGTGCCGGTCGTAGCATCCACGAGTAATTCCACCCGGCTCCACTGCGATGCGTCAAACTTCGGGTGATCGTGCTTGGTGAAGAACGCTTTGCCATCATTGTTGTGGCCCTTGCGGTAGTCCCAGTGGCCGCCGTTGGGTACCTGGAACTGAATGCCGCCGAGTGCGTCCAGCGCGGGCGGCGGGTTCGTGCAGAAAATCAGTACACAAGCCGCATGATCCGGCTTGCCCGAGATGTGCCGCATGGTGAACGTCAGGCGGTAGCGGGAATACTGGTTGTTGGTGTAGATGACACCTCGGCCCACACCCTTGCTTGACATCGCGCCGTCCCTAACGGTCCAACTCTCTGCAGGGAGCTGAGTCCAGCCGTCGAGCGTTTTGCCATCGAAGAGGGGCTTACCGCCCTGTCCTGCCGCCGGTTTCGGCTCAGCATGCGAGGAGAGCGCGACGATCAGTAGGATGCAAAAGCACGTGACAATCGAGAATGCAATTTTCATGCGAAGGGTTCCTCGGATCTTTGTCCTACGGATGGAATTTCTCGCCGCGTGAGAGCATTTCCAGAATCAATTGCATTCGCTTTTGACGCGTCTGCGGCTTCTTTGCTGTCTGCAGGCGATAGACGATGGAATAGATATTCGCTTTGCTCAGTGTTTCAAAAAATGCTTTGGCTTTTTTGTCTTGACTTAAGGCTTTTAAAAAATCCTCAGGCGGCACAGCGTCGCGCTGCGATTTGTAAGCGGCCTGCCACCGGCCATCGGCCTTCGCCATCTCGATCGCTGCGAGTCCAGCGGGAGTCATCCGTCCTGTTTTGATGAGGCGCTGGGCGTGTTTGGTGTTCACATTTGACCAAACGCTTTTGGCGCTGCGCGGCGTGACTCTCTGGAGCCAGCAACGGTTGTCGCGCGGCTGCTTCTGGCCGTCTATCCAGCCGTAGCACAGACATTCGTCGAGGGCCTGGGCATAAGTGATGGACTTCTCACCCGAATCCTTTTTGAAAATACAGAGCCAGATGCCGTCCGAAGTGGCATGGTTTTTCTCGAGCCATTTTCGGAAGTCGAGAGACGATTTGAAACTTAAGGTCTTCATACGCCGCATTTGTCATTGCGCCGACGCCCGCTTTTCTGGTCATGGGCGATCTGATGATAGGTCGCGGCATTCGTCGCTTCACCGACGGTCGTCTGGATGCGGTGAAATACCTTTAGTTGCTACGCAGGACGCCCCGCCGCTCGAAACCCCAGCCAGAACCGTCGAATGCTGCAGAACTCGACAGCATCGGAGAAAGGCGGCTCTGGCAAATTCAGGCGGTGGTGGTGGAGCACGTTCCATTCGCGACGCTGAACGCCGACCAGGCCCTCGGCGAGTCGCGAGGTGTCAACGACCCTCAGGTCTTCCCGCTGATCGCACGCAGGCCAGTGAGTGATCTCCAGACCCAGCCGGACTTTCCGCAAGCGAGGGACCGCCCAGTCGTGCAGTGCGATGAGCGGGATGGCGACAGCATGAAACGGCAGGCACAAAACGAAGATGCCTGTATCGACGACGCGATAGAGGATGCTTCCGATCCGGCGCCACATGATCGAACGTCGTTCGACCGGAACATTCCGGCCCGGGATCAGTCTACCACAATGCGCAACGCCGGCCCTTCCACTGCTTATGATCATGCGGCGCCGCTGCGCGGCCTCGGCGTGAGCTCTCTTTACTCAACACGCGGCAGCCGCGCTAAAATTTTAACGGCGGCCCTAACACTTCCATCCACCCTAACCCTCCCCCGAAGTACCGGAGAGCACCGGAGGAGGGAATCAGATGCGCGCCGCTGATTGGGTGGTGTACCCGCGGCTGCCGGGATTTCTGATTGATCGCAAAAAAAGATAAAGCTATCCTGCTGCGCAGAATCGTTCACGCCCCTTCTTCTAAGCAACCATGTGGTGCGGGCAGAATCAAAGAGGAGCCATGTCAATAGACCTTCTCGTGCGACGTGCGGCACTGGTGATCTGTTTCTGTCTTTGCATCGGATTGCCATTACGTTCGGCATCGGCGGAAGGCGGCAACTTTTGTGATGCCCAGCACATCTCCGGGGATGATTTTGTCAAAGAACTCAAAGAGGTGAAGGTTGCCCTGAACCTCGATCCGTGGGTCGCCAAAATAGTTCCGGCAGATGATTTGCGCAGACGCGTGGCGGCTTTACTGGCTCCGCATGATATCAAGGTGAGCGATCAGGCGGCGGTGACACTGTTCGTGACGGTTCAAGACGATCCCGGCGACATCAAGCGGACCATCACCTATACCAATGGCACCACAACTGAATGGGTCTATCACTGCCACCTGATTTATTGCCAGATGGCCTTTCTCGTTCCCGCCGTGGCGCTGCGGAACGGGAAGTTTCATCTTGTCGTTGCTTCGCCGTCGCACTCGGGAAACATGTTCACTCTTGAAGAGGAGACCGGCGCTCGCAAGGTTCTTTTTGGCCGGGACATCGCGCCAGAACTAAAACAAAAATTGGACCACAACCTGGCCGACCGGGTGAAGTTTTTCTTCTCGCCTGGGACAGCGGGTGTTCCCGAGCCCTGGCCGGCGGATGGCTGGAACGATCAGCAGAAGGCCGCGGTTAACGAGGCATATGCAGCGTTCATCCAGTCCGATCCGAAGATCGAAAAACGCCCCAACGAAGGGCTGGATACCGCGCCCGAGCTGACCCTCGTCCCCGATATTCACATCAAGGGAGTGGCGGCGGATCCCTTATGGAAAAAGCTCTGGCGGTCGGAGTGCGAGAGTTTTGGTTGGGTCAAGCCGGCCGACCCTCCGGGCCTTCATATTTACCATTATTTTGGTTGCGAAGTGGCGACCAAGACTGCGTACGAGTGGCCGGATTATGCCGACATGTACGACGAAATTGAATTAAGGGAGTCCAGCCTCGTCTTCAACTTCAACGGCCGACTCGTGCGCACGGAGGCCGGCCTCTTCGCATACCATCGATCGATGGTTGCGGGGGACACCGATCTGAACGGCATCATGGAGGGATATATCCCGCGCAGCCTGAAGGAATTCGAGGCCAATCTGAAACTCGGCGAGCAATCGCTGCCCGCAATCGAATCGCCGTTTACCCAGCCTCCAAAGGACATAACGAAAGAGGTCGCCCTGGGGATGAAGTTCGTCCGCATCGAGCCGGGCATGTTCGTGATGGGAAGTCCAGAAAGCGAAGCGGGCCGCGACAAAAGCGAAACACAGCACGCGGTGAAACTGACCAAACCGTTCTACATGGCGACCACCGATGTCACGCGCGAGCAGTTTGGCGTTTTTATCGCGGAGACCCATTTCAAGACCGATGCCGAGAAGGCCAACGACGAAAACACCTGGCAGCACAACAAAATGTTCGAGCAGGAGGCAAACTGCCCGGTGGTGGACGTCAGTTGGAACGACGCCCTCGCATTCATCGACTGGCTGAGCAAAAGGGATCACAAGACCTATCGATTGCCAACGGAGGCCGAATGGGAATACGCCTGCCGCGCTGGTACGACGACGACTTTCAACACCGGCGACACGATCAGCTCAGATCAGGCCAATTACGATGGAACCGCGGTGTACGGCGCCGGCGCTAAAGGGGAACTCCGCTGGAAGACGATGCCCGTCGGCTCGTTCCCCGCAAACAAGTGGGGACTGTACGACATGCACGGCAATGTCTGGCAATGGTGCTCTGACGTCTTCGCGGACTATCCAGCCGACACAGTCACCGATCCGAAGGGTCCCCCGCCCGATCCAAAAGCCTCGCACGTCCTGCGCGGCGGATCGTGGGGCATCAATCCGCTGTTTCTGCGCTCGGCCTCTCGTCTGAACGGCCAGCCTCCCAATCGCGGTGGCTACAATGACGGATTCCGCATCGTGTCGGATACTCCTTAAGTTTTACATTTCAAGTTAGGCGTGGAGAAGCATGGGAGGGGTTTTTCTGGGCCTGTCCTTACCCGATGTTGCCGCTCGCTGGTGTCCGGAGTTATAAGTTTCTTCGACGGAAAACGAGTCGGCGAAGAATTTGATGCTTCCCCATACATGAGCGTGAACTTTGAGGCTTCGGCTTATGCCTGACATCACCCCCACCCGTCGTGGCGTTCTCCGCGCTGGCGTTGGCATTGCAGCGGGGTTGTCGCTGTCGGATTTCTGCCGAGCAGATGAGGCGCCGGCACGGAAGCCCAACATTCTTTTCATCATGGACGATCAGCACCGCGGCGATGCTCTGGGGGCCGCGGGAAACGGGTTCATTCAGACGCCAAACCTCGACAAGCTGGCTGCAGAGGGGGCGCGATTTGCGAAGGCGTATTCGTCGGTGCCCTCATGCCCGCCGGCGCGGGCGGCGATTCTGACGGGGCTTGATCCCTGGGGCCACGGCATGCTCGGGTATACCGAGCAGGCGACGCACTGGCCGTATGTGATGCCGCGGGCGATGAGCGATGCGGGGTATGTGACGCATTGCATCGGCAAGAATCATTTCCACCCCTGGCGAAATACGCAGGGGTACATGAGCGAAGAAATTTACGACGGGCTGCCAGTCACTGATGGCAAGGACGACTACGGCGTCTGGCTGAAGCGCGTCGCGCCGGGCGTGGATGAGCATTCGACGGGTTTGAGCTGGAACGACCGGCGGGGCATTCCCTGGCCGCACAAAACGGAACTGCACCCGACGGCGTGGGTCGGCCAGCGAGCGATCGACTGGATACAGAGTTTCAGATCCGACAAGCCGTTTTTCCTGAAGGTGTCGTTTCACCGGCCGCATTCTCCGTTCGACCCGCCAACGCATTGGTGGGAGCATTACGCGCGGGCCGAACTTCCCAAGGCGGTCGTCGGGGCTTGGGCACAGCAGATGTTCGGCAAGTTCACTTCTGCGACGCCGCCCGAGGCGGCGCGGGCCAACATTTCCGCAGACCTGATCCGCAACAGCCGGCAGGGTTACTACGGCGGCATCAGTTTCGTCGATGAGCAGATCGGCAGGTTGATCGACGTTCTCAAAACGCGCGATCTGCTGGAGAATACCCTTATCCTGTTCGTCGCCGATCATGGCGATATGGTCGGCGACCAACATCTGTGGCGCAAGACGTATCCCTACGAAGGCTCCGCACGCATTCCCATGATCGTGCGCTGGGGCGAGCATTTCATGAAGGCCAAAAGAGGACAGGTTCTGTCGCAACTGACTGAATTGCGTGATGTGCTCCCTACTTGTCTCGATGCCGCCGGTGCCAAACCGTCCGCGAAGCTTGCGGGTCAGTCACTGCTGAAATTGATCCGCGGAGATGCCGCCGGCTGGCGATCGCAGCTCGACTTGGAGCATTCCACCTGTTACTGGGCAGAGTCGCCTTGGAACGCCCTGACGGATGGGAAATTCAAATACATCTACTATGCCTACACGGGCCGACAACTGCTCTTCGATCTTCAGGCCGATCCGGCTGAATTGAACGATCTATCGACCGATCCCGCCCACGCGCGGACCCTCGCCAACTGGCGTGCGAAGATGATCGCGCATCTCGCCGAGCGCGGCGATCGCTGGGTGGCCAACGGCGATCTGACGATCCGCAAGCAGCCGATTCATCGCGGGCCGAACTTTCCGGAGAAGGGTGAGGCAAAGGGAGAAAAGTTGGAGCAGGAGTGACCGCTGAGCACTGTCAGCGGTCGCGCGTTACATAATGTTACAGTGTTACGCCGATTGTCGATGACCGGTCGCGCTCTGAATGAACCGTGCCAGGTAAGGAGCGGTGCGGCTTTGCCGTACATGGCTCACCTGCGCAGGCGGGCCGGACGCGACGACACGGCCACCCTCGTCACCGGCGCCGGGTCCGATGTCGATCACCCAATCGCTGCCGGCCACGACCCGCATGTCGTGTTCCACGACGATCACGCTGTTTCCCGCATCGACCAGCCCCTCCAACTGCGCCACCAGCTTTTCAACGTCAAAGGGATGCAGGCCCGTTGTTGGCTCATCTAGTATGTACAGGGTGTTGCCACGGCTCATGCGTTGCAGTTCCGTCGCAAGCTTAATGCGCTGCGCCTCGCCACCGGAAAGCTCGGTTGCGGGTTGGCCCAGACGCAGGTATCCGAGCCCTACCTCCCGGAGCACATCCAGCGAACGGTGAAGGTGCGGTTCATCGTTGAAGAATTCGTAGGCTGCGTCGACCGTCATACCGAGCACGTCGGCGATCGTCTGGTCTCGATAACGGATCTCCAGCGTCTTTTGGTTGTAGCGCGTGCCATGACAGACCGGGCATGGCGCATAGACGCTGGGCAAAAACAACAGTTCGACGAAGACCGAGCCTTCGCCCTGGCAATTCTCGCACCGGCCCTTGGCGACATTGAAGGAAAACCGACCGGCATCGTATCGCCGCGCCTTTGCGGCCTTGGTGGCCGCAAAAATCTTGCGCACGTAGTCGAACAGGCCCGTATAAGTCGCGAGATTCGACCGAGGCGTTCGGCCGATGGGTTTCTGGTCGACGCGCACCAGCCGCTTGATCTGTTCCATGCCGCCGACGATGTGCCCACCGGTCGGGCCGGCCTCCGTACGCTCAAGCTCTTCGGTTTGGTCCTCCTCGTCGGCCGAGAAGTGGTGGCCCAGCCGAGCGCAGACGAGTTCGACCAGCGCCTGGCTGACCAAACTCGACTTTCCCGAGCCCGAGACACCGGTCACGGCGGTCATCACACCGAGCGGAAACTCGACATCAAGCGCATTGAGATTATTGCGCGTCACTCCCGCCAGCTTCAGCCAGCCGCGCGGCTGGCGTGGCGTGCGCTGCGGCAGTGTGTGCGCTCCAAACAAATAGCGCCGCGTGCGCGATGCTTCAACGCCCTTTAGCCCCTCCGGTGTGCCACTGTAGAGGATTTCCCCGCCGCGCTCTCCCGCGGCCGGGCCGACGTCGACAATCCAGTCGGCGTGGTGGATCACATCGATCTCATGCTCGACTACGAACAACGAATTCCCTGACGCTTTAAGCTTGTCCAAAGCGTGCAGCAGCGCCTCAGTGTCGCTCGGGTGCAGACCCGCCGAAGGCTCATCCAGCACATACACCACGCCGAACAAATTCGAACGCACCTGCGTCGCCAGCCGCAATCGCTGAAGCTCTCCGGGTGAGAGCGTCGGCGTGCTGCGTTCCAGCGTCAGATACCCCAGCCCCAGTTCCAGCAGCACTGTCAGCCGTGCGTGCAGATCTTCGGCGATGCGCTGGGTGACGACGGCCTTCTCGGGATGCTCCTTGTTGAGCTTGGCAAGCTGCGGTGCGCGAGGATCGCAGTAGGGATGAACGATCTGCGCGAGTTTTTTGAGCGGCACGCGCGAGATGTCCGCAATATCCAATCCGTCAAACTTTACCTTGAGTGCATCCGGCTTCAGCCGCTTGCCGTGGCAGGTGGGACATTCAGTGCTGATCATGTACTGGCTGACGCGCTTCTTCATCGACGCGCTTTCGGTGGTGGCGAATGTCTGGAGCACGTACTTGCGCGCCCCGGTGAACGTACCCATGTAGCTGGGATCTTCTTTTCGCTTCAGCGCTTTTTTCACCTCATCCAGATCCCAGCCGGCATAGACGGGGACCTGTGGCTGCTCGTCGGTAAACAGCAGCCAGTCACGCGTTTTTTTGGGCAGATCCCGCCAGGGAACGTCGATGTCGATGCCCAGCGTCGTGACGATGTCCCTCAGGTTCTGTCCGTGCCACGCCGGCGGCCAGGCGGCGATCGCCCGCTCGCGAAGGGTCTTGGTTTCATCCGGCACCATCGATTTCTCGGTTGCGTCGTAGATCCGACCTAACCCGTGACATTGCGGACAGGCGCCTTCGGGCGTGTTGGGAGAAAAAGACTCGGCGTAAAGGATCGACAGCCCCTGCGGATATTCGCCGGCGCGGGAATAGAGCATCCGCAGGAGGTTCGACAGAGTCGTCACACTGCCCACGCTGGAACGCGTGGTCGGCGACCCCCGCTGCTGCTGGAGCGCCACCGCAGGCGGCAGGCCATCCACTTCATCGACCTGTGGCGGCTCCATCTGGTGAAACAAGCGCCGCGCATACGGGTTTACCGATTCCAGATATCTCCGCTGCGCCTCGGCATAGAGCGTGCCGAACGCCAGAGAACTCTTGCCGGACCCGGACACGCCAGTAAACACCACTAGCGCGTCGCGCGGGATCTGAACATCGATGTTTTTCAGGTTGTGCTCGCGGGCGCCCCTCACCTGCACGTAGCCGGAGAAGGAGATGGAAGCCTCGCCATTGTGCGACTTTTCATTGTCCTTGTCAGGGTTCTGCGAACGCTTCTCAAGACCGGTCATGCATGGATGATCGGCCTTTGCAGCAGATTTCGGAACGTCCAAAGCACCGCGCGATCAAGTCACTTCCATGTAGACAAGAACGGATCGGGACGGTGGCAAGCAGTCGAAAGAGCGCTGCCGAACTCACGGTGGAGTGGAGTGAGCGGCGGATTAGCAACGCGCGCAGCTTTTTCTGCGACGGATGAAGCATGTAATGATCCCACAACCCAGCACGACGCACCCTGATGCAGGTTCTGGAACGGCTACGTTAGTCAAAACGATATCGTTGCCATCGCCACCCTGATAATTGATTTGAAATGCGTAAGTTTGCCCAAGGTACTGAGCCTGTGCGACGCCTTCTTGAGGTAGATTGGCGAAAGTGCCAACCACGGGTGAAGATCCGATATTTTCGAGAATCGTATAGCTCGATCCGACGGTTGGCTTGAAGCCAAGCAAGAGATCCAGATTAGATTCATCTATATCTACAGAACCAACGACGGCTTGATTGAAGGAACCGACCGTACTGCCGTCCATTTGCTCAGCGAAGTGGGATCCAGGTTTCAGGCCGAGCGAAGAGACAACCATACTGCCCAGAGGATCACCGGCATGAAGAGTTCCACCCGCATTGACGTTTACGCGGCTTAAGACGAATCCATTTCCAGACAAGTGGCCGCCCGCGACTACGTTGACCTCCGGTGCGAGTAGTTGGCCCTCATCAACTGTAAGACCGCTCGCAACATTGACAGCGCCAACGCTGTTATAAGCGTTGCCATTCAAGTGAAAGGCGACATTTCCGTTCGATACGGAAATTGACTTTGCTTGCTCATAGGCGGTGAAATTTATCTTGTAGGTCCCATTTGCCATAAAAACGGCATTAGATACTGCAGTCGACGGCACCTGGAATTGCCAGGAATTTCGCCAGAGGAAATTCCCGCCGCGAGAGTCATTCCAGATTGCGTCGGTTCCGGCGAAAATCGTGGAAGTTTGGGGAGCTGCTGTACTTCCCCAGGCAACGACCGTTCCATCGTTCTTTAGCGCAAGGCTCTGAGTTCCGCCCGCTGATATTGCGACCACCCCACTCAATCCGACCGGAACCTGCGCGGCCCCGCCATCTCCCCACGCCGCCACGGTGCCGTCGTTTTTCAGAGCGACAAGATGATAGTCGCCTGCTGCGACTGCTGCGACATCGTTCAGCCCCGTCGGAACGTTGTAGTGATTAGACGGATTGTAACCCCATAGAGTCAGCGTTCCGTTGGTTTGTAATGCGACGACATTATATTGATCGAGGGCCACATCAATGACATTATTGAAGTTTGCGGGGATAGCTGATTGCCCGAACTGGGAATACCCCCAGGGCACCAATGTTCGATCGCTCTTCAACGCAAAGGCGTTGTATGGGCCGGCAATAATTGAGGAAACGTTAGTCAGGCCGGTTGGAAGCGGCGCGACCGATCTTTTGGACCATTGGACAACGGTTCCATCCTGCTCCAGCGCCAGGTCGTAAAAGAAGCCAGCACTGATGGCTACGACATTCTGCAAACCACTGGGCGGGCTGACCAGATTGTTATATCCATCACTTCCCCAGGCCACGACAGTGCCATCACTCTTGAGCGCGAGGCAATTAAGATTACTCGCGGCAACGCTTACGACGCCTGTTAGTCCTGCTGGAACTGTGCAATCACCCTGCAGGTCAACTCCATAAGCAACAACATTTCCATCAGGTTGGAGGACTATTGTGTTGTTGAAGCCCCCAGCAATTGCTCCCGCGTGGACAGGTCGACTGTGGCAGACGACCGCAATTCCACAGGAAAGGAAAGACGCAATGTGAAGAAATTTGGTCACGGAATACTTCCCTTGAACGGAGCCAGTGCGATGCCATAATCTCGCACAATGATCGTTTGTTTGAAACGCGCAGCTCCGCGCTCAAGCATGCCTTCGGCGGCGCGAGAGAAGAAGCGCGATACCAACACCAGCGATGGTCAGCGACGTGGGCTCCGGGGCGGTGGTGCCGTATGTAACATTGTCCACGCCGAAAAACCCGGTGTCGCCGCCTGCCCATTCGATTCGGCTGATTCCCGCCGGTTCATAAAAACGAACGAACGAGATTGGCTGGCCACCGATCACAGGGTTCAATGCCAGCGTGGTGGTGTCCAGCAAATTGTTTGAAGCATCGAATACGCTCACCCGGAGTGATGAAGCGTTTTTATTGAGGAAATTATGAACCTTTCCCGCGTAGGCACCGACGGCCTGTTGCGGCGATGAGAAGGTAATGGCTAAGTCGCTGTAGTGGTCGGTACTGGAGAACAGATTGCCATAAATTCCCGACCCGAAAAGATCAGTGCTGGTACTTCCATCCCCGTCGAAACCGGTTGTACCGTTGAAATTACTTGGGAACTGCACGCCGGGAATATTGAACGATCCTATGCCCTCAAACGTCATAACTGAATTGCTTGGGCTAAAGGCATTGGGTGATGTGAGGATGTCGGCCCGTGTCGTCGATGCGAACCAACAAGCTGATGCTGCAACGGCAAGCCCAACGAGCGTGCGAAAGCATTTTATCTTTCCTCCCTAACGTTGAATTGAGATGGCGAAAAAGCACTTCACGAGCGAAATCAAAGAACCCGAGAATCGAATCTGCCTTCACACCGTGTCCGGGGCCGCTCCCACCTTATTAGAGCTGCTCCCACCTTTTGAATTCGGAGTCTATGGCCTAAAAAAATGGAGCCATGGGGATTTGAACCCCAAATTCCACCATGCCATGGTGGCGTGATCCCATTTCACTATGGCCCCGGGATCGTTCAATGCCGCATCCGAAGCGGGACGAGGCCCGCCCGAGCGGCACAACACTGTATCGCTCGGGGGGGCCAAGTCAAGGTTGCGGGTTCTGCGGGTTCAGCGCTTCCGTCCGCGAAAGCGCAAGCGACGTGGGCGGCGGACTCGGCGAACGCCGCGGCATCTTCCGTTGAGCGTCCCGGCGGTCGCCTTACGCCAGATCAAACCGATCCAGATTCATCACCTTGTTCCACGCGGCGACGAAGTCGTGGACGAATTTGTTGCCGGCGTCGGAGCTGCCATAAACTTCTGCCAAAGCGCGCAATTGGGAATTGGCGCCGAAGACAAGGTCAACTCGCGTGGCAGTCCATTTGATGGCGCCGGTGGCGCGGTCGCGCCCTTCGAAGAGGTCGGCGTCGGCCGACGTGGGCTTCCACTCGGTGGACATGTCGAGAAGGTTCACGAAGAAATCATTCGTCAAGCTTTCGGGGCGCTTGGTGAAGACGCCATTGGGCGATCGGCCTTCATTGGCGTTGAGGACGCGAAGGCCGCCGACCAGCGCCGTCATTTCCGGCGCGGTGAGGTTCAGCAGTTGCGCCTTGTCGATGAGCAGATGCTCGGCGGGGATGAAGAACTTGTGCTTGAGATAATTGCGGAAGCCATCGGCTTGCGGCTCGAGCACGGAAAATGACTCGACATCGGTCTGATCCTGTGAGGCGTCCATGCGGCCGGGCGTGAAGGGAACCGGCACTTCATGGCCGGCGTTCTTCGCTGCCTGTTCGACGGCGGCGCAGCCTGCGAGAACAATCAGATCGGCCAGCGAGACTTTTTTTCCGCTGGCTTGGCTCGTGTTGAATTCCTGGCGGATGCTTTCCAGCGATTTGAGCACCTTGGCCAGTTGCGCGGGTTGATTGACGGCCCAATCTTTTTGCGGGGCGAGACGGATGCGCGCGCCGTTTGCGCCGCCGCGCTTATCGGAGCTGCGGAAGGTGGAGGCGGAGGCCCATGCAGTCGAAACCAATTCGGAGATCGACAGGCCGGATGCGAGCACTTTTTTCTTCAGCGCGGCAATGTCTATGTTGTCGATCAGCTTGTGGTTGACGGCGGGAATCGGATCCTGCCAGATCAATTCCTCGGCCGGCACTTCTGGGCCGAGATATCGGGCGCGCGGCCCCATGTCGCGATGGGTGAGCTTGAACCAGGCGCGGGCAAATGCATCGGCGAATTGATCCGGATTGGCCAGGAATCGCCGGGAGATCTTCTCGTAAATGGGATCGACGCGAAGGGCAATATCGGTGGTCAGCATCGACGGCGCGATGCGTTTGTTCTTGTCATGCGCATGCGGCACCGTTCCCGCGCCGGCATCACCTTTGGGCTTCCATTGATGTGCCCCGCCGGGGCTTTTGGTCAATTCCCATTCGTAGCCGAGGAGGTTTTCGAAATAACTGTTGCTCCACTTGGTTGGGAAATTGCTCCAGGTGACTTCCAGGCCGCTGGTGATGGTGTCGGCGCCTTTGCCGGTGCCGAAGCTGTTCTTCCAGCCCAGGCCCATCTGCTCCAGCCCCGCCGCTTCCACCTCAGGCCCAACATTAGACGAAGGGGCGGCACCGTGCGTCTTGCCGAAGGTATGTCCGCCTGCGATCAGTGCGACGGTCTCCTCATCATTCATTGCCATTCGACCGAAGGTTTCGCGGATGTCATGCGCTGCAGCGCGCGGATCGGGATTGCCATCCGGCCCTTCAGGGTTGACATAGATCAGCCCCATCTGCACCGCGGCGAGGGGCCTCTGCAAGTTGCGGCTATGAAGATCGCCGTCGGCATCGTCATCCGACACGAGCACGCCGCCCGGCTTCACAACGCCGTCCGAACCGTGCGCGTAGCGGACATCACCGCCGAGCCAGGTTGATTCCGAACCCCAATACACATCGTGATCCGGCTCCCATGTATCTTCTCGACCACCCGCAAAACCAAGCGTCTTGAAGCCCATCGATTCGAGGGCGACGTTGCCGGCAAGGATCATCAAATCGCCCCAGGAAATCTTCCGGCCATATTTCTGCTTGATGGGCCAAAGAAGACGACGGGCTTTATCGAGGCTGACGTTATCCGGCCAGCTATTGAGTGGCGCGAAACGCTGCTGCCCCCTGCCGCCGCCTCCGCGACCATCGCCGATGCGATAGGTGCCGGCACTGTGCCAGGCCATGCGGATGAAGAGCGGGCCATAGTGGCCAAAGTCGGCCGGCCACCAATCCTGTGAATCGGTCATGAGGGCCGTCAGATCCTTTTTCACTGCCGACAGATCGAGGCTCTTGAATTCCTTGGCGTAGTCGAACTCCTTGCCCATCGGATTGGACTTGGAGGAATGCTGATGGAGCAGCTCGATCTTCAATTGCTTCGGCCACCAGTCGGTGTTGGTCATTCCGCCGGCGATCGTGTGTTTAAACGGGCATTTGGATTCGGTTGACATTGGTTTTTACTCCTGCGCTCGGATGCTTTGTTCCAAAATCTGTTTCATCTGCCAAGGTTAGCCGCGACGCGAAGCGGAGCGCTTTCCCATTGCGGTCGGGAAAGCGTTCCGCTGTCGCGTCGCGGCTAACCTTGATTGATCCTGATTGTCCTCTGATCAAAAGTTATATATCCGATCGCGGAACCCTGTTCGCCGCGCGGATCAAAATTCTCCCCTTATGTTAGCGATCCGGATTATCTATACCACCGTCTGTGAAAGAGGGTGAGCCCATCAAGCGGGTGTCGCACCAGAATTTGCAAAAGTTTTTACCGCAGGTCACTCGTATCGGCCGATCAACTACCCTAAGATGTCATTTGACAAGTCCTTCCCGGTGCCTCGGTTGAACGGGCGCGGATAGGAAAATTCGATTACTTTGGCGCCTTACTCATGCAAAATCGATCGCAGCCGGCCCTGTCGGCTCAAACTGAAATCAAACCTCTTCCGAAATTGAAATTCAACGGCAGCGACCGGTTCATTCGCGAGCTGCGCCGGCGTGTTGATGCTTATTTCGAGCACACCGGACAAAAACGGCGGGATTGCCCGCAGATGTATTTCAAGACCGCCACCATTCTTCTCTGGCTGGCCGGCGCTTATCTGTCGCTGCTGCTATTTGCCCATGCCTGGTGGATTGTTGTGCCGCTGGCGATTGTGCTGGGACTGTCCATGGCGGCAGTGGGTTTTAACATTCAGCACGACGGCGCTCACAAGGCCTATTCAGATCGGCAATGGGTGAACAAGATCATGTCGCTCACCCTCGACCTGATGGGCGGCAGCTCTTACCTGTGGGATTGGAAGCACAACTCCATCCATCACACATATCCGAACATCGACGGCCACGACGATGACATCAACATCGGACTCCTGGGGCGGCTTTCGCCCCAGCAGCGCCGGCTGCCTTTTCACCGCTATCAAGGCATTTACCTGTGGATTCTTTACGGGTTTCTCGCGGTGAAGTGGCACCTGTTTGATGACTTCTATCAGATCGCGGTGGGCCGGATCGGCGGCCATACGATTCGCCGGCCTCGGGGGAAAGATCTGATGGTTTTCATTGGCGGCAAGGCCATTTTCTTCTCGCTCGCATTTGTCATTCCGATGCTGATGCACCCGGTCTGGGCGGTGCTGGCGGTTTATGCGATCGCGGCTTTCGTAAGCGGGCTGGTGCTGAGCGTGGTCTTCCAGCTTGCCCATTGCGTGGGTGAAGCGGAGTTCCCCGTTGCTTCGATCACGCCCGAAGGCGCCTCGCGCATTGAGACCGAGTGGGCGGTTCATCAGGTGAAGACAACCGTCAATTTCGCCCGCCGAAATCGCGTGCTGCGCTGGCTTCTGGGCGGCCTGAACTTCCAGATCGAGCATCACCTGTTTCACAAGATTTGCCATATTCACTACCCTGCCCTCTCCAAGGTGGTCGAGGAAACCTGCCGGGAATTTGGCATCTGCTATAACGAGCACCGGTCGTTCCTGTCGGCCCTCGGTTCCCATTTCCGCTGGCTGGTTCAGATGGGCCAGCCGGACAGCGGAATTGAATGATCCCGCGGAACGCGTGGCAGATCGGATTGGCTTGTCCGATAACTTGCTTGCGGCTTCGCGCCCACAAATCGCACTAAATCCCGTTACCACCGCCCAAAGGTTTTCTTGACGGTCGGTATCCAAAAAGGGTACATTCTTCCTTCGGTTTGGAGCCATCGGCGCGCGCCGGTGGATATCCCGCCTTCCAATCCCGCAGCGGAGTGATCGCGATAAAAACGATGCATCGCTGACGGTTGATACTCACCCGTGTCCCGGCGGCCGCGCCGGGGCCTGTTGCAGCAGCCGACTTGGAGGTTTTCATGCCCCCGATTAACTCACCCTATCAGAACACGCGTACTGGTCTGATTTCATGGCTGGTGGTCTTTGTGATCCTGTTCGTCGTCGCCGCGATTTTCGCGATCTATTACGACGTTCAATACAACCATCTCGATCAGACCAGCAAGGAGCTGTCTGCGAAGATGGCCAGTGCCGTCTCCGACACCGACTTGGCCTCGCCCGAGTTCGTGGCCATTTCCAACGCCAAGGGCCAGGGCAGCGGAACGGTGATGCAGAAGCTCATCCGCCAGCGCGGCGCCGAAGCCCGCACCATCACCGGCAATGACAAGCAGACCTATGAGAAGGTCAACGAGGAAGTTCTGGCCACCCTTCAGGATGTGGATAAAGACCTCAAGGCCAAGAACGTCTCGGTCACGCTCACGCCGGACAACCTTCTCCAGAACATTCGTCTGCTGGCCAGCCAGGCGACTCAAAGCGCTGATGCCGTGGCCAAGGCCCAGGCCGATGTGAAGGCGGCCAACGATCGTGCGACGCAGGTCACTGCGGAGCGCGACAAGCTTCTGGGCGAGAAGGACAAGCAGATTGCCGCCGTCCAGGCGCAGTTGCAGGAAGTCCAGGCGCAGAGCGCGAAGTATCAGGAATCGAAGAACACCAGTGTTGCCGACATCGAACAGAGCGCAAAGCAGGCGATGCAGGAACAGCAGCGCCGAGCCGACACGCTCCAGAGCGAGCTGTCGAAGGCGCAGGTTTCCTTCACCAGCCTCGAGCACCAGTTCAATATGCTCAAGGACAAGTTAGGCCACCTGCGCGTCAATCCCAACTCGGCGCTTCAGCGGGCGGATGGCGTGATCACCAAGGTCAATCTGACCAACAACACCGCATTCATCAACATCGGCAGCGGCGAGTCGGTGACGCCCGGCTTGACCTTCGAAATTTATGACAAGGGCAAACCCCTGCCGAAGCTCACCGCCAGCGAGCTTGACCCTAATGGCGAGCCGACGCTGCCGGCAGGCAAGGCCTCAATCGAAGTGATCAAAGTGATGCAGGGCATGAGCGAGTGCCGGATCATCAAGAGCGCCCCGGGCCAGACGATCCAGGAAGGCGATCTGATCGAGAACCTCGTCTACGATCCGAACACCAAATACAACTTCGTCGTCTTCGGCGCATTTGACCTGGCCCACAGCGGCAACCCGACGCCGGGCGATGCCGAAGTGGTTCGCAATCTGATCACCCGCTGGGGTGGCAAGACTCAGGACCAGGTGAGCGTCAACACCGATTTTGTCATCCTCGGCGAAGAGCCGGTTCTGCCCAGCGTCACCACCGACGACAAGGACAACCCGCTCGTTCAGCGCCGCCTCGAGGATGCACAAAAGGCACTCGATGCCTATAACGATGTGAAGGCTCAGGCCCTGAAGCTCGGCGTGCCGATTCTCGACCAGAACCGGTTCCTCTACTTCATCGGTTATTACGATCAGGCCGCGCGGTAAACGCTGGCTTGGAAAAAAGAGCACGATTAGAGCAAGCCAGGGGCGACACGCGATGTTGCCCCTGGCTTCTTGTTTGATCCCGGGAGCTATGCCGGTCGTCGCCCCATCCCGTCCCAAAGCGCCCGCCAAATCGCGATGGCGATGGCTTCGGCGGATTGTCACTGCCTTGGTCGTCGGCCTCATTTTGCTTGTTGGGATAGTGGTACTGTCTCTTGAGCTGCTGCTGAATCGGGTGCCCAGCGCGTATCACCCGATGGAGAATCCAATTCCATCGCCGGACCCTCACCGATTCGCGGCACTCGAACTGGATGGATTTGAATCTCCGTATCTGGGGCATACCGGCTCATTCAATGGCAAGGGCGGGGCAATTTTCGGCGGGTCCAAAGCCGCCGACCTCGATTCTGAAGTGGATATGGGGCTGCACTGGACATTCCTTCCAGTGGAGTGGAGCGCGATCGAGAAAAAGGGGCCGGCTGATCTTTCGCAGCCGCGTTGCCCGCAGGCGGCGCAGCTCGATGACTTCGTGATTGCCGCGCGGCACCGCAAGCTGAACATCCTTCTTCAGATCGTGATCGGCGGAAATGCGGGCGGGCCGCCGCGTTGGGCCGGGCGTCGCGAGGATGGAAAATCAGCGCCGCAGAACATGACCGCAGCCGTCGAATTCGGGCGGAAGCTGGCGCTTCGATATTCGCCTCACGGCATCCTTGCTCATCGCGAGATGTGGAATGACGCGTTCGGCGTCCGCGCCTGGGAGCTGGACAACGAGCCCGAGAGCTATCGCACCTGCTGGAAGAACCAGGCGGGCGACTACGCCGAGTTCGCAACGCGAACAGCCAAAACCGTCCATTTGGTTGATTCCAAGGCGATCACAATTGTTGCTGCCACTGCGGGCGGGACTCACGCGACGCCCTGGCTTGCCGCGGCACTGGATTCAAGCCAGTTGCAGGGATCGCCCAGCTATCGAGCTGCAGGCGTTCATTACAGCATCCGCGAGCCCGCCGACGTCGTCAGCTTTCACTGTTATGAAGGGCTTGAGGCACTATTCTCGGGCCCCAATCGCAGCATCACTGATGATCTTTCAGACGTTCGCGGAGTCTTTGCAAAATATGAGCCCGGCCGCACGCGCGAAGAGTTCTGGCACACCGAAGGCGATTTCGATTTTCTGGGAATCCTGTCGGCCAAGCGTCGCGCCGCCTGGCGGTTTCAATTCATGACCCGCGCCTTTGCCGCGGGATTACGAAAGGTCTGTGTGATGGATGCGAAGGGGAAGGAGAAGGCCGCGGTCAAAGCGTACATCGCCGCCCTGCCCGATCCGTTTCCAATGGCGTCAGCGGATGCGCAAATCAAGACGTTGGTAGGTCAGACCACCGCGTTTCTTCATGTCGATGATTCGTCGCCAAAGGCAGGCCGGGTGTGGGTGATCTGGCCCGTCGCCGATAAAGGAGATGCACGCATTCAGGTTCCCACGATTCGCGATCGCGTGAAAGTCGTCGCCGTCGATGGTTCCCAGCGCCAAATCGACTGCATCGCGACCGAGCATACCATCACGCTCGATCTGCCCGGAGACACCAAGATGGCGCCGGCGGTCCTGGTCATCGATCGGCCAAATTAAGCAACACCTTCCGTTTATAATAGCGGGCGGCCTTGGCCGCCGTGGACCGCCCTGCAATAAGTCAAAGGCGCGCACAACGGCGAGCAAGCTCGCCCGCTAAACATTGTAAAAAAAGAAGTCGCCGGCAGATCGAATCTGCCGGCGACTTCAATGATTTCTTAAGATGGACTCGTCGCTCTTACGCGGCTCGTCCGCTGCTCGATTTGCCGATCAGCAGGCCGATGATAAAGAGGATGATGACGACCACTGCGCCCGCGGCCGCGGCGGCCCACCAGCCGTAGCCGACCAGTTTATCGACGCCTGCCGCCTGGCTTCCAATGCCAACCGTGCCGGCCAGCAGCACATAGATTCCATAAAGCAGGACGATGGAGCCACCCAGCGCCGCCCAGCCAAAGGCCGGCGACATCGGATCGGCCGCTTCGACCATCATCGGGCCGCTTGCCCGAGTTACGCCGCCGACCGGCTCTTCCAGATCCAGTCCGCTCTCGGCAATCTCAACGCCCGCTGCGGTTCCAGCGCGGGTGCCGCCGGGTCCGATTTCGCCCAGCACCGCGCCGAGGCTCGTGTCATCGGCTTCGCGCGAAAGATCGAGCAAGCCGGAACCGGAGCCGACGCTTTCCAAATTGAGCTGCTCGCGGACGCCACCGGTGATGGCTGTCTGCGCTGAAGGATCGACGCCTGTCTCACTGCCAAAGACGTTGATACCCGATCGGCTGCCCTGCGCGCTACCGCTCAGGCCCGTACCGCTCGGCGCCCGGCCCGGCGAAGGGATGCCACTGGCGCTGCCCGACAGGCCCAAATCGGTCGCGAGGGCTGTGTCTTCTTTGGTCCGCATTCCGGCACCGGAAGCTTGCCCCGCGTCGGTGTCGGCCAGGGTGATGCTGGTGCCACTCGCGCCCGTGGTGTCTACGAGTCCAATGAGGCCACCCGAATCGGACGTTCCCAGATCGACCTGATCGGTGCCGGTCAGCTCGGCTTTGAGCTGCTCGACCTGATCGGCCTTGAACATCAGGCGCGGCCCATCGCGGAATTCGCGAAGGCGCCCTTCCCGGGCAAACGTCTTGATTTCCTCTTCGCTCTTGTTCAAGGCCGACTTGGCCTCTTCGAGCGTGTAGAACATTTTGGCCATCATGGGGCGGACTCCTTGTTGGCAAGTTTTAAGGGTACGACTAGTGATCATCTCCCGCAGGCTGCGTCTTCGGTTCGGTCAGCCCGGTTTTGGGCGGCCGATTTTCGCGCATCGGAGCGCGCTGCACTTCAATCAGCTCGCGAATATGCTGCGGATCGGGGTCAGTATTGAAATTCTTCAATTCGCGATCCCACTGAATGTTTCGGGCGCCAATCAGCCGCAACTGCGGCTTGGTCAAACTGCCGTAATATGCGTAGGCGGTAAGCGATTGATTATTGGTATCCAAAACGTAGCAGCCCCAAAGCTGGGGCAGAAACTGGGCCGGCATCACATACATGCCGTTCCCGCCTGCCATCGGCACGGGCTGCGCCTGAGCCATCGGCCCAAAGCTCGGCCCGCGCGAGACCAATACCACCAGGATCAATCCCAGCAGAATCGCATTGGCATACAGCGCAATGATTAACGGACGATTCCCGTGGTGCTGCATCATGGAAGCCTGAACTCAAGCTGGAGCTCGCGACCGGCGCAAAGTCCGTGCGCAATCTCCAGCATCGCCCATTATAAAGCCCCGCCCCGCGACTGCAACAAAAACCCGGGGACGAGCCAGAAAGACTCAGAAAGTCCGAAAACTCATTCAGTGTCCGCAGCCCTGCTTTAACGCAGTCGAACTGCCCATATGTGACAGGGATTCTCAAGACGTTTATCATTGGACGAGCCAGGCGCTCTCAATCCTTCGCCGCGATTTCGGACTGACGTCGGCTATGTGGAGGTCAAATGACGTTTCGAGGCACAATTCGTGATGGCGTGGTCGTCTTCGCCAAAACTCCCCCACTGCGCGACGGCACCGTCGTAAAGGTCCAGCCGGTCGCGAAGCCTAAGCGCAAAAGCAAATCGCAGCGCAAGCAGCCGTTGCGTCCCGTCGGCCGCTGGGCGGGCGGCTTAGAGGAGATTGATCGTCTAGTGGATGAGGTTCAACGCCTGCGCGATGCGGATCTATCCCTGGAGCGAGACGCATGGCGGTGACCCGGTATCTGCTCGACACGAACCATGCGGCCAGGCTTCTCGACGACCGGGCGCCGTTGTGGGAGCGCTTTGCGAATCTGGACCGCCAGCAAGTCGGTATCAGCATGCCTACGGTCGGCGAATTATGGTTCATGGTCTTTAACAGCCGGCGAGCGCAATCCAATCGAGCGCGCCTGGAGTCCCTGCTGGAGCAGCTTAGGATTTGGCAGTTCGATTCCGCCGCCGCGATGGAATTTGGGCGGCTGCGGACGGAGCTTCGCACCAAGGGCCGTCCGATTCCTACCTTCGACGTGCTGATTGCTGCAATCGCGCGAACGAACAATCTGGTGCTGCTGACAGCGGACAAACATTTCGATGCCATTGAGAAGCTGAGTCCGGAAAATTGGTTGAGTTAAGGCCGCAGCCCGCGCTTACAATTCGTTCGCATTGGTTCAATCCGAAATTCTCCCCCCGCATTCCGGGCAAGTACCGCTGGTGTTGCCGGTGAGGTCGTAAGAGCACTCAGGGCAGAAGCCGCGCTTGGGCCCCCGAAAGCGCTTCACGATCCAAGTCGATGGAAGGATCGCTGTCAAAGTCAGAATTGGCCAGATCGAAAAACCCTTCAAAGGTGTATGCTCGACCATTCGGTCGGTCAAACTTAGAACGTGAATGTGAGTTGTGCGAATTCCAAGCAATGCTGCCGGCAGCTTACGCCAACCTACCGAATGAGTCGCGGGATCCCACTGGCTGGGCCGACGGTCCCAATGGGTCCGAGGCTTGAGATAATCCTCCACCTTCTGCAATTGCAGTCGGCCACGGCTGATATGCAGTTCATAAGTGGTGTTTGACCAGTAACGATCAAAACGTGAGTGAGCGAATGCCGGGTCATAGCGAGCCACGCTGGCCACTTCGTTTGCCGACGTGATGGAGGACGGATCAAACGGAAGAACGGGAACCGCAGAACCAAGGCGCGAAGTTCGCAGCCACACGACATCCTGTACGACAAACCCCCGAATCTCCCCAACCAGTGCAAGAACGAACAGCAGCAGGCTCGCGACAGAGGCACCCGTAAATAGGCGAGGCACCGGCGGCATGTTAGTGGATGGGTCCCCAACTACATTACTTGCCCGCGTCATCTTCCGCCGTGAGGGCGGCATAGCTGGCGCGGTTTCCGCCGGTGACGACGAAGTAACGCTCCTGATTGCGACAGCGGTAACGGATCATGAGTGATTTGTTCTTGCCGGGCGTCGGATCGATGTGGAACCATTCGGCCCGCGCGGTGAACCCCTCGGGCTTGTCGCGAAGCAGTTCGGCCACGCGATCGGTGACATCCACCAGGTGCGTCCCGCTGCCGAACAGCGCGAGCTCGACGCGAATGTCCTGTACCGTCCCGGCATGCGCGATCGCGGGTTGGGTCGTCGGCGCCACGCTCGGCGCGACCGATTTGGCCACCTCCGCGGCCGGCGCGCAGGAGACGGAATCCTGCTGATCGTCTCCCGACGAAAGGCTGCAGATCGCGGCAACAACGACCAGCGGAGCAATCAGCGACTTCATCGGAATCCTCCAGATAAACGGCCATGTCTCCCTATGTGCAACGGGCGGAAAGCAAATGGCAAGTTTACTCCGCCGGATGCGGCTCGGCCATGTCCCAAACGGACAGATGATCGAACTTGATCCCGGGATCGTTTCCTGCTTCCGGCGTGATCGTTGCGCAGGCCAGAATGACAAAACGCGGCTTATCGTCGGGATAAGTCCGAACGTGCAGAAGATAAAGGTACTGCTTCGCCTCGCGTGAGCCGTAGAAGACGTATTGGACTTCATTCAGTTTGCTCAGGCGGCAGTCCTGCAATGCAAAGAGGTTTTCAATCTCAACCTTGTTCTCGTTCCCAACCGGCCCATGCAGCCAAATCGATCGCGGTGCTTTGACTTCCTTGCCTCTCTGAAAGAGAAGCCACAACGCTTTTGCGGTTGCCCTGCTGTCGACCTTCCCCAATATCGCGGCTTCAAAGAGAGATTCGTCTGATGCTCCCCTGGAAGCTGAGTTAGCGGTGTCCTGGGCCAACGCGTCTAGCGCGATGTTGGCGACGAAAACTAGCACTGCAAACGATGCAATCGCGAGGGCCCATCTGTATCGCTGTTTCCCCACGGAATTGAACATCGAACACCTCGCCGATCAGAATACAACGAACTTGCGACTGAATTATTTAAGGGCGTCTCCGGGAATTGATTGAGGAGCGGCCGCGATGGTTACTTCCCCCGGGATTTCGATCGCTTCTTCTTTTTCTTTTTGCTCGTTGAGCCACCGGCCATCCCCAGCAAATCGCGGAGCTTGGCGAGCCAGGTGGGGCCGCCATGCTTTTTCTGGGCGCGGGTGCGGTTCCAGTCGCGCAGCTCGATGGCGGGCCAGGGGGCGCCTTCGCGGGCCTGCGCGATGGAAAACGCGAGCACCTGCGAATCTTCCTTGTCATCCCACGGCGGCGAGATGACCTTGAGCAGCCGCGGATCGGTTACGAACTCGGCGTTCCAATGATGCAGATGCTTGGCGTACATCGTGGTCGTGACCAGACGATGAAAGCGCTTGCCATACCCGAAGACTTTCAGCTCGGCATCGTCATCGTTGCGGTTAGGCGGGATGCAGTAGACCTGCGTTTCGGGATCGAACTGGTCGTAGCCGAGCCGGCGTTCGTTATCGCGCGGGCCGCGGCGCGACACGCGCGCGACCAGGCACCAGACTCCCTTTGCCCGCAGATCCGTTTCCGTGTTCATGTGCGGCTGACGCCCTTTCATGCGGCCAAAACGAACAGCATTCAAGCATAACCGGCGCGGAAGCTTACTGGCAGCAGCCGTGCCAGTCCAAAGGGAATCGACGCCATTTGAATTCAATATTTGCCGGCCCGCGCGGGCGGCGCTATGGTAGCGGCCATGAAATTCGGCATTTGCAACGAAACGTATCAGGGGTGGAAGCTGCCCGACATTTGCCGGGATGTGAAATCGCGCGGCTACGATGGGCTTGAGATTGCGCCGTTCACGCTCAGCGATGATCCGACGACTTTGACGGAAGCCGATGCGCGCGATACGGGGCGCATTGTCGCCGATGCCGGGCTGGAAGTGATCGGCCTGCACTGGCTTTTGCTCAAGCCGGCGGGCATGCACCTGACGACGCCGGACGATGCGGTGCGAAAAAAGACGGCCGAATTTGGGCGGCACTTGGCGCGCCTCTGCAGCGCGATGGGCGGGCGGATCATGGTCTGGGGAAGCCCCAAGCAGCGGAATGTCACCGACGGGCAATCGTACGAAGATGCTTTTGCTCGCGCCGTCGAAACAATGCGGCTGATCTGCGAGACGGCCGGCCAGGTCGGCGTCGAAGTCGCGATGGAGCCGCTCGGCCCCGCGGAAACCAATTTTCTCACGACGGCCGCCGAGACAGTGCGGTTCATCCACGCCGTCAATCACCCGGCCTGCCGACTGCATCTGGATGTGAAGGCGATGAGCAGCGAATCGAAGCCGATCCCGCAGATCATCCACGAGAGTAGAGATGTGTTGGCGCACTTTCATGCCAACGATCCCAATCTGCGCGGGCCGGGGTTCGGGCAAGTCGATTTTGTGCCGATCCTCCGCGCCCTGCGCGACGTCGGCTACGAGCGTTATGTGTCGGTCGAGGTATTCGATTACACGCCCGATCCGCAGACGATCGCCGGTAAAAGCATCGAATATCTGCGAAAGGTGATGGCGTAGCCGCCCCGCGTGTAACGCCATGCAACAAAATGCAACGAAACGCAACATTTTTGGCATTTTTCGCGATGTTGCATGCTTCGATGTGTTCAGGACAGGCCCCTCGACGTTGCTCGGGACAGGTTCCCCAAAGAGCCGCGCACGAAGTAAGCGGTTTGGTCGCGCGCCGGCGCGTCCGCGCACGCAGCAAGCGGATTTTCTTCGCCGCGCGGACGGATTCCCTCGATGCGCCGCATTCTGGAAGGTGTCGCTCCCGCGACGCCGCGAAGCGTGACAGCGCCCAACAAGCGGGTTCGACAAGCTCACCGCAGGCCGGGCGGCTAAAGCGGGCTGGGGGACGTCCACCGACTTCTGTGCACCACAATGCACCAAATGCACCACTTTTTGATGCACGGCTGATGCATCATCTGACCCGCTCACCCCTCGAAATTCGCTCAATTTCGCGGGTTGAGCGCCTGCCATGCACCAAAATGCACCAAAACGCACCATTTTTTCGATTTTTCTCGCTGTTCTCTGACAGATTGACGCCCCCTGCATGTTCCCGGGAGTACAGGTGCAAAGGCTGGCGGCTGAAGCCGCCACCCCGGCTTTCCGCGCCGACGTTCTCTCCCGCTCCCTCGTTCCGATCATGAACATTTCCTTCTCAATAAACGCACTTACTCCCCTGCCACACCATACTATAACCAAACATACGTGTAACGCAAGCAAATGTTTCCAAAAATTTGGTAAAAATTAGGAATATGCGTATCTCCAGCGGGCACAACGATTTGTCCCCTTCGCAAAACCTGGGTGCTTTTTTCCGAGTGATCGCGACTATAGAAAGCCCGGATGAAGTGATTAACCAAGGAATACTATCTTCCGCGTCTGGAGTTCATTCCCGGCGTGAAGTCCCCTACCCGATTTGAGGACAAATTTGGCGGTCTGCCATGGGGCGTTTCGCGGAAACGGTGGCCGCGCTGCGCGCATTGCGGCTCGGTTCAATCCCTTCTCGCGCAACTTCGCCACGATCCGCCGGGGTTGGATCTTGGTCGCGCCGGCAGAATCCTTTACGTCTTTCAATGCGCCCGCTGGCACGAGAATGGATGCGATTCTTTTGATCCAGCATCCGGCGCCAACGCATGCTTCGTGCTCGATCCTGAGGAACTTTGCGACGACGGACCCGTAGACAGCGATGCCTCGCGGCTTGCGCATCTTGAGACCTGCGTGCTGTCTTGGGAGCGGCATGTCGAGACGTTGCGCGACGGATTTGACGGCGACTATTTTGACCCGAAGAAATGGCGAAACGTCCCGGTTGACGACTGTTACGCGATAGCCGGCGTCACAAAGCTCGGCGGCATTCCTTTCTGGGGCAACGTCGGACCTTCCGACATTCCGGCCGGCAACTGGCGGTTTGTATTGCAAATGAGTGACCATCACTTCATTCTCGGTGATCTATCCGAGGCAGCCGCCGCCTATTTGTCGGCGATGAACATGCCGCTGTTGCGGGATAAATCGCGAGCTGGCTGGAAATGCCCGTGGGCCAACTTCGGCCAAGGGGCGGGCTATGTTTTCCTGAGCGAGAAGGAGCCGATCAAAGGCGTTTTCGCGTGGCAGCGGCTCTAACAAGAGGATGATTTTAAGGTATCTGGAAACTTTTGATAAATCAGAAACGCGCATCGCATGCGATGCGGCTAAGCGGCACCAGACGCGGCTGCGCCGCGGCGGCTTGGGGAGAAGGCGCGGTAGGGTAACGGGTGCTCTGTTTTAATCCCCTTTTGATCTCCCGCTAAGATGATCTGATTGATCCTCGGCGCACATCTCATTCTCAGCGCTTACGGCTTCTGGTTACCCAACGACCCGCGCGGCTCATGGTCCGACTTTGTTGGCTCCTGGGAGCTGTTTCGCTATGGGCCGGCCACCAAGGTTCAAACGCGTACCTCGGTCGCTCACGTCCCACACGATCGCGCACTTCGGATCGCAGCGCGCAAGGCGATTGATTTCCCCTGCGTCCGTTTCTCCGGGGTGCAGGCGCAGGCCATCGGTCATGGTTTTGCGGAAGCAGCACGCGAGGCGTCGTACATCATCCATGCCTGCGCGATTCTTCCGACGCATGCGCATCTGGTGATCCGTCATCACCCTGCAAAAACCTTCGAGCAGATCGCGGGACACCTGAAAACCTGCGCGACATGGTGCCTGCGCGAGCGCGGGCATGATCCGATGGAGCGATTCACAAACGAGAATGGGAAAACGCCCTCAGCGTGGGGACGAAAATCCTGGAAGGTCTACATTCACAACGAAGCACACTATCGCGCTGCAGTGAAATACGTGATCGAAAACCCGCAGAAAGAGGGCAAGCCCTTGCAGCGCTGGAGCTTCGTTGTTCCTCTGGATGATGCACCACCGACGCATAGTTCCTAAGTCGCCGCGGCGCAGCCGCGTCTGGTGCCGATTAGCCGCATCGCATGCGATGCGCGTTCTGATGGCGCCCCCTATTGCTGCGGCGGAATCACTTCGATGGGTTTGCCGTTGGGCTGACGTGGGCCATGCTCGAAGGTGGGCGGCGGCTTTGGCGCTGATTGGTGGTATTGGCGGAAAGCGGCTTCGGGGATGAGCTTCACGTCGAGAGCCGGAGTTCCGCTGTTCACGTCGGGGTCAGGAGAGAAGATCGGGATAAATAGGTTTTCCACGGAGACCACCGACGAAAGCGGTGAGACGCATCCGTCTCGGGACACGGAAGCGCTTGCGCATCGACGGAGACCGGGCATCAAAACGAGTGGGCGATTCATCAGGTGCAGACGACCGCGGACTCTTCCCGCAGCAACCCAATTCTCTGCTGGTTCCTGGGCGGATTGAATTCTCAGGTGGAACATCATCGCCGGGCGCGAGGCTCGCGCAGCTCGTCAAACATCTGTCGCAGCGTATGGTCGATCGTCGCGACGATTTCATCCCGATCGAGTCCGACAAGATTTAATTTCGGCCCAAAGCGCACGCGTACCGGCAAAGGACGGAACATCTTCCGCTGGACCGGCCATGCTTCATAAGCTCCCACGATGACGGCCGGGATTACCGGAACTGCGGCACGTCGGACCACCAGCCCGACGCCTCGCTGGATGACTCCGATCTGGCCGGTCCTGGAGCGTTCCCCTTCAGGGAAGATGACCAGGAGCTGCCCGTTCCGAAGGCGACGGATGGTTTCCTTCATCGCACCGACGTCGCCCGCCCCTTGTCGCACCGCAATTCCGTTGAACCGGTGAATCAATGATGCCGCCCAATGCTTCTGAAACAGCTCGGAGGTAGCAAGATAACTGGTCGGGCGTCTCAACTGCACGGCAAGGACCACCGGATCGAGGTAGCTCTGGTGATTGGCCACGATCAACGCGCCGCCGTGCTCGGGGACGAAGTGCTGCCCCTCAACTTTCAGGTCGAATAAAAGCGTGGTCAGGATTCTGGCGACAGCCTGCGATGCCTTCCAGAAAAGCAGACTTCCCCACATCAAATCGTCCGTTTCGGCGGCCGTTGCCCGTTAATGAAAGTCGCTACGAAATCCGCATCGATGGCGTGAGGAACGGCAATCGCCCTGCGCAGCGCCGCTCGGCTCGCGATGTCGAGGTTCGTCTCCGCAGCCAGGGCAAGGACCGATGCGGTCAAGTCGCTGACGAGATTGTGGAAGATGGCGTCGATCATCGGCGCTGCAACACTCAGGAGCGCGCAGTTTTCCGCAATAAGCTGCCCATATGCGATGACCGCCAGGCACTGCCCGCGATGAATGCCGGCGACTTGATCCTCGGCGGGCTCGGGTTTCGACTTGTTGTCCGCCAGGAAACGGCGCACCGCCTCAATCTGCTTCGTGAAAGTCTGCACGTTGGCAATGGATAGCAGCGGGTGGTAAGCCAGAAGAAAAGCGGGGAAGGCGATCGCATTGATCGCGCCGTTGCGGGCTTGCATGAGGTAAACGTTTTCGCGCGGCGCGATCTGGCCGCCCACCAGCGATTTCGGGGAAGCCATGGCGGGATCGAAGCGGCTGAAATAGCGCGCAATGAACCGCGCGGCCAGGGCCAGATTGATATGGGCGCTTCCTTCGAGCCTGGGAATGAGTTGTGTGTCGCGCAGCGCCATCTCGAAATAAATGTCCGACTCAAATCCCTTGGCGCCCAGGCAATCAGACAGCAGCGCCATCACCTTCAGCCCGTCAGTGCTCACCATCGCCTTTTGTACCGCGTTGAAGAGCAGGTAGCGCCGATCGGCATCGGTGGCGGCATGGACGTAGTCCAGCGCGCGGTAGGCGAAAAGTTTCATGCCCGTCAGGCGCGCATAGGCTTGCGTCACCGCCGATCGAATGTGCGGCATCTCGATCACCGGTTTGCCGTAAAGGATGCGTGTGCGAAGATGGTCGGCCGCGTCGGCAAAGGCATGCTCGCACATCCCGATCGACCCGAAGCCGAGGAAGAACTTTCCGAGCGTCACCGTGCCAAAAACCGCGTCCAAGGCTTGGCGCCCCTCGGCGGCCACATCGCCGACGGGAATCGCCTGGTTTTTGACCGCAAATTCCCCGACGTATGCCGCCCGAATGCCCAACGTGCGGATCTTTCGCACGTTTCGAAACCCGTTCGATTGCCGGGGTCTCAGGACGACCAGGACAAACGGATTGCGCTTGTCCCGCCCGGAGGCGCCATCCACCTTCCGCGCGAGAGTCGAAATCATCCCCGCGATGTTGGCGTTTCCAATGTAATACTTCGTCCCGTTGGCGATGAGCTGGCCCGCTGCTGCACTGTCTTCCCGGACGACAAATTCATTGCCCAGCAGGTCTGAACCGTGATCTTTTTCTGACACGCCAAACGCCAGTAACCCTCCGGACTCGAGCATCGCAACGGCTTGCTGCTTCAGAGCGGAATTGGATCCCATCAGGATTGAAAACAGCCCGAGAAATGAAACCTGCAGGCTATATCCGTGCGCGGGGCTGAAATAAGCGAAAACTTCCAGAAAGCGCGTGAGCCTCAAGAGATCCAACTCTCCCCCCGTGGCAGAAAATTCTTTGGGAGACAGGACTGACGCGTAAAGGCGGTGAGCAGCCTGGTAGGCGAGCCAGTCGTCGTACCATTTCTCGGAAAAATCCTCCTCTTTAATGGCGCTGACGCCCTTGGCCTGGAAAAAATGCGCCATCCTGGCGGCGTTGGGTTCTCTCAGATAGACATCGACGCCCGGGCTGAAGCCTCGGCTATCAGTGGAGAACGCCTGGGGGTAAATCGCATCATCGCGGGCGGAAATGGGAGTTGCGATGGCTTTCGATTCGCCGCCTGCGCCGGCATGTATCATCGCCACCGTCCGTTCGCGAAAACTCGAGGCTCGCCACCGGCAGCCCGGCGATTGTAGGATCGTCGGGCCGGCGAAGCGCGAAGAATCGGCCCAATCGGCGCGCCAGAAACACATGCGATCACGTTGATCCACCGTTGAAGATGCTCTGGCAGTGAGGGAATTACGGAAAACTCCTCGAGCGAATTGGTGGTTCGCAAGAACGGCGGGCGCCCGTATGCTCGGGAATAATGACTATCACTTTCGTCGACCGAATTCAGCGGCTTTTGTTACTTCCGCTCGTTAGTTCAGCATCTCTTGTTCGCAAGATATTCAAAGGCAAATCGGACAAAGAACTGCGCGATGACGAAAAGGCCCATCAGGCCGCGGTACGGCGAGAGCTGCGCGGCTTGCCTGCCCTGCACGATCAATCATCGTTTCATCCGTAAGCCCTGCGGATTAATGCAAGATCTCAGATCTCTCAGATCGCCTTGACCGTCTTTTGATTCTCCCGCTATGTCCACGGTTACTGCTGCGGCGGCGGTTGAGGCGGGATGACTTCGATCGGTTTGCCATTGGGCTGTCTGGGCCCATGCTCGAACGTCGGCGGCGGCTTTGGGGCGGATTGGTGGTATTGGCGAAAGGCGGCTTCGGGGATGAGCTTCACATCGAGAGCGGGAGTTGGGCTGTTCACATCGTGGCCAAGCACGATGCCCCAGCGGCTGTTGTTATGCGACGGCAGCGCATCGTAGACGATCAGCTTGCGCGGATCGGCGGAGCCTTCGAGGCCAAGGGGATTGTAAATGTAGCGCTGCTTTGAAACCGGGCAGGTCAGCTCGAGCGGCGTGCTGCTGAGGGGCTTGAGTTCATCGAGCGACGCGGGCCAGTGATGCATCGTAACGTAATATTCCAGCAGCGCGCCTTCGATATCGACCAGGCGCGTGGCGCAGGCATCTTCAAAGGAATTGGTGGCGAAATCGCCGGAGAAGTCGGTGTTGGCGGGATGAGCCGGGGCGGGTTTGGAGGTCTGGCAGCCGGGGCCCACCAGGAGGAGAAGCGCGCAGAGGGCGATGGTCCAGAGCAGGACGGGCATCGTTTGTGAAGACCCCCTCCCCAACCCTCCCCCGGAGTACCGGGAGAGGGAGAAAAGCCGGGACACTCGCGCCGTACGCCCGAAGGGACCCCCACCCTGACCCTCCCCCGGAGTACCGGGAGAGGGAATTCGGGGCGCTTTGGTCGTCGAAAAGAAGTTCATCGACGCGAGTCTACATTGAGCTGACTACCTTGCAACGAGGCGGATGGCTGGGTGGCCGGTGAAGACGACCCGCGATTGTTGGCACCCGCCGGCGAGGCGTTGGTGTCATTGCTTGGCACGTTTGTCTGGTAGGCCGGGACCGATTCCCGGGAAGGCATCGTGCCCGGACGTTCCAGCGGAATATGGGTTACCGGGTTTTCCGCGCCCGGGTAGGCCGGTTGGGTTTGCGGCATCTCGCCGGTCCGCATGCCGTTCATGTGCTCCTGATAGACGCCCGGATCAACCGCATTGGGCGTCAGCTTGAGCGTGCCCTTTTCCTTCTCGGACATGCTTTGCAACAGGCCCGGCTGCAGCGCGACATGCGGCGTCAGGAAGATCAGCAGCTCGGTCTTGGTCTTGTCGACCTGCGTGCGGCTGAAGACCGCGCCAACCAGCGGAATGTCACCCAGCAGCGGGATCTTGTTGACCGTGACAGTCTTCTGATCCTGCATCAAGCCGCCGATGACGATCGTGTCGTCGTTGCGGATGCCGACGCGGCTGTTGGCGGTGCGCTGGTCGAAGATCGGCGAAGTCACGCCGGCCGAAATTTGAATGTTGGAGTTGGTGAGCTGGCTGATGGTCGGCGCGACATCGAGGATGACCAGCCCATCGGGGTTGATGTGCGGGGTCACGTCGAGACTGATGCCGACCTGCACGTACGTCGGCGTGGCGATGAGCTGGCCGGTGTCGGTGACGCGCACGTCGCTGACGATCGGCACTTCCTGGCCGATCGAGATGACGGCTTCCTGGTTATCGCTGGCCAGGATGTAAGGACGCGAGAGCACATCGAGCTTGCCCTGCGTGGCCAAGGCGTGCAGTGTCGCCTGGAGATTTCCTTCCAGCAGGCTGACGGCGAGTCCGCCGTTGGCGGCGTAGGAGCTGCTGTTGCCAAGGGTTTGGCCGACGACAAGCCCCTTGCCGCTGGGGCGCTGGTTGAGGATCGAGAAATCGACGCCGAAGTCGGCAGCATTGTCGTGCGTCACTTCCGCCACGAGCACCTTGATCAGCACCTGAGCGATCGGCCGATCGAGCGACTTGATGATCTCAACGACCTGGTCTTTGTATTTGTAAGGCGCGGTGACCAGCAGCGAATTGGTGTCGGTGTCGGCTACAACGTAGACCTCGCCGGTCAATTCGGTCTGGGGGCGATTCTGGCTGCTGTTGGCGCCGCCGGTGTTTCCACCCAGGCGGTTGCCGTTGTTAGAAGTCGAGTTGCGGTTGATGGTGGAACCGGAGCTTCCGAAGCTGCTTCCGCCACCCAGTGAGCTACCGCCGCCCAAGCCGCCGCCACTTCCGCCAAAACCACCGCCACCAAAGCTCGATCGGTTGCCGGTGGATCCGCCAGTGCGGTTGCCAGTGGTATTGCCGCCAAACCCGCTGGTTCCGGTGGTGTTTCCAAAGAGCGTGTTGAGGACGGTCTGGAGATTGGCCGACTGCGCGTTGCGCAGGCGGTAGATGAACATGGTCTGCTCGGAAGCGGGATTAGTATCGAGAGTCTGTACGACGTTGTCGATGAGCTTCATGACGTCGGCGGGCGCGGTGACGACGAGCGTGTTGGTCGTGTCATCGGAGACGGCTGTGACTTTCTGGTTGCGGTTGGTCGAGCCGCCGCTGGAGGAACCTCCACCCCCGCCGCCGCCAAAGCTGAAGAACCGCCGGAACCCGCCACCACCGCCGTTGTTATTGTTGTTGCTGTTGCTTGTCGTTTCGTCGGGATTGAATGTGGAGGTGATCAACTTGGCGGCGCTGGCGGCGCTGCCGGACTTGAAGACGTAAACCTTCAGCGTCGAATTGGCGACCGGGTTGGCATCGAGACTGGTGATCAGCTTTTCGATCTCGACCATCGCCTCCTGCGGAGCGGTGACGATGACGGTGTTGGTGCGATCGTCGGCGGCGACGGTGACTTTCACCTTGGTCTGATCGGCGCCGCTGGCAGCCGACAAAAGCCGCCCTATGAAGCCTCCGCCGCCGCTGCTGGTATCAGAAAACAGTGTCGTAAGAAGCTTGGTCGTCGCCTCGGCGTCGGCATTCTTAAGCGGGAAGGCCTTGATGAGCGTCGCGGGGATCGGGTTGTCATCCAGTTTCGAAACGAGATTCTGGATGATGCTCATCGTCTCCTTGGGCGCAACGACGATGATGCTGTTGGTGCGGTCGTCGGAGGCGGCATTGACGTGACCGTTATGCAGGGCCTCATCCACGTCGCTAGTCGGGGTGTTACCGCCGCCGCCTGGACCCCCACCAAAGCCCCCGCGCCGGCCGCCGCCGAAAAAGGGGAAGTTATTGTTCTGATTTTGCTGGCTGTCGGGCTTGAAGATGGTGTTGATGAGCTTGGCCGTCTGAGCGGCGCTAGCGTACTTGAGCGTTAACACCTGAATCTCGGAAGAGGCTACCCCGCCGTTGTCGAGGTTTTCGACGATCTGCACGACGCGCCGAATGTTTGAGTTGGTGTCGGTCATGATGAGGGCGTTTGCGCCCTGGTCGGCGGTGATCGTCGGGTTGATCAGCGGCGCCAGCTCGGTCTTGAGCTTGTTGGCATCCACGTTCTTCAACGGGATGACGCCGGTGACCACGATGTCGTTGTCGGGCAGTTCAGTGCCTTTGGTGACGTAGATGACTGGTGTATTGGCGTGAATCGCATCGGCCAGCGGCATAACCTTGAGGGTATGCTCGCTCTGAATGGCCGCGTAATTGTTGACGTGCAAGGCGGCGTTCAGCAGCTCGATGGCGCGTTCCGGCGTAACTGGCGCGATGGTGACGACCGTGATACGAATGCCCTCCATCGCCCCCTGCTTGATGATGGTGAAACCGGTCACCTTCGACAGGTAGGTGAGCGCATCATCAATGGGCATATCGCGGAAACTGAGACTGATTTCCTTGGCGGCTTGAGTGGTCGCCGGCTGGATAATCTTTACGGGCAGAGCCGTCGTTCCAAAGGCCGGCTGAGTCGCTGGCGCCGCTCCGTCGGCAGGAGCGGTTGCCGCGCCATTGGGGTTATTTGGGTCGCCCGGATTATTGCCGGGAAAGCCTCGGCCAAAGCGGCCGCCGCGACCGAATCGCCCCTGGTCGGGCTGCGGCTGCTGATCGGGACGGGCCTGGGCGACTTCCTGCTGCTGGCCGCTGGGCGCTTCCTGGGCGCGTAATGCGATCGCGCCGGTTGCAATCGCGACTGCAGGCGCCAGTACGCGAGCGTATTTAGCGAAACGTCCCATACAAGCCCTTCTTTCGTGATTAGACATTGTCCATGTGACGGCCCGGTGGCCGCTAAAAAGAATCATCTTTGCCTGAACTGATAGTTGCGGTCGGCGTGGCTTCCCGCCGCATCACACGCACAACCGCGCAGCGCCTATACGCTTATTGCGACGAATCGCGCGAGCGCCGTCCGCTGTAGCCTCCGCGCTGGCGACGTTGCTCGCGCATCTGACGGAATTGGTCGATCTGTTCCTGCGTAAGATTCGGAATCGTCGCGCCGCCCGGCAGGAAATTGCGATTACGCGACCAGTTGCCAAACGAGTTGCCGCCGGGGCCATTTCCGGGCGAATTAGGCTCGCCAACGGCTGCCGCCGGCGCCGGCGCGGGAGTTCCAGCCAGGCTATATCCCAATTCGATACTGCGAGGCTCGCCGTTTACTTCGTAGGTGATGGAATCGAGCGTGATGGCGGTGCACCGACCCTGGCCGACGCGATCGTTGACGTGGATGGTCTCTGTGGCCTGGCGATTGGTATCTTCGATAAACGCCACGAATTTTCCGTCTTCGACGGCCGCACCACGGAAAGCAAGGGCGGCTTCCGATGAATTGCCTCGCCCCGCCAAAGCGCTGTCGGCGACGCGCCGGTCGCGGGAGAAAATGCTGCGCGTTTCGAGGATGGCGTATTTGTTTTCGAGCTTGGGCTCAAAGGCGCCCGAGCCACCACCGGGCCCGCCAAATCCACCAAAGCCTCCAAATCCGCCGCGGCCTCGGGAGAATCCGCCAGCGCCCCCGAAATCAGGAGCCCCGCCGCCACCGCCACCAAAATCGTCTCCTCCACCACCCCCGCCACCGCCAAAATCATCGGCTGCGGCTTTCGCCGGCGCTTTGCTCACCGACTTGCTGCTGGAAGACGGCTGCGTTGCCGGCGCGGCTGATTTAACTGCTGGTCCATTAGACGTGCTTTGAGCCAGCACCACGGCGCCAGGGAGGGCGATTGCGAGATAGAACAAGGACTTTTTCATGCTCGTCCTCCGCGAGTGGGCGCTTCGGCGACGGTGGTCTTATTATCTTTCTTTTCCGGAACAGGGCAAAGAGAAGTGACCGTCATCATCAGTTGAAGGTCATCGGTGCCCTCGCGCCGGCTGGTGATCTGAACTTCGCTGACTCGCAACGGCAGCTTGGAATTCTCGGTGCGATACAGCATTCGGCCGATCGAGGCAGTCGAGCCGGTCGCGGTGAAGCGCACCGTCACCTTCTGATAATTCTTGTTATCCGACGTCGCGTGATCGGGCTTGATGGCGATTGGAACCATGCCGGCCGCCTGCGACCATTCGCGGATATTTTTGACGATCTGTTCCTGCGCGGCGGAGGTGTCCCCCGTCAGCCCGTTGTCGAGCATGGTTTTCCAGGTTTTCTGGGCCTCATGGTTACGCGCCAGGAGTTGGGCGTCTTCGTGGTATTTGTCCCGCGCAGTCTGAATCTTCGTTGCCAGTTCCTGCCGCGAATCATCCCAGGGGGTATAGACGAAGCGATCCAGGGCGAGGAGGCCCAGGACCGCGCCCATCCCGATGGCGATGTATCGTTCTCGTTGCGAAAGGGCCACAGAATTCTCCAATCATTGACCGCCCGCGGTTTGGGGCGGTCAGTATCAAACGCTTTTATTTGTTAATCGGTCTGACCACGGGACGGCCGCCGACTTTCGGTACTGGCGGGGCTGCGGTGGCGGCTTGCTGCTTGCCATCCACGTCGAAGAGGAAACTGATGGAAAACGAAGCGCCATTTGCGGTCTCGCGGTCATCCAGCAATTCCACATTCTGAAAATGCGGGTTGGCGATGAGCTTCGTCTGAAGCGAAACGACGCTGGCACCATCCCGGCTCTTTCCGCTCAGCACGCCCTTGCGCGTGTCGTGAAGAGTGAAGCTGGTGACGTAGGTCAGGCGATCGTTGTCGAGAATTTTGGTCAGCTCGACCAGGCAGTCGGCGCCGTGGGCCTCATCCGAGTGGAACTTGTTGGCGAAATCGACTTTCTCGACGAAGTTCTTCGCCGACTTCACCTGCCCGGCGATTGCCGTGTCTTTGCCGGTAAGTTCGTCGAGCGTTGCCTGCTTGGAGTGCAGGTCCCAGAAGGCAGCTACGGCGATGGCGATAATAATCAGCGCTGCCGCGGCCCCGAGGACGATGCGCTGATCGTATCGCTGCTCCTTTGGCGGCGTGAGGCGCGTGTGCAGGAAATCGATCGCCAGGCGATTTTGAATGGCTTCTGCCGCCAGGGCGACTGCGACGGCGGTGCCTCGCAATGCTCCGTTTGAGCCGGCAGAGACGCCGATGGACGAAAGATCGCCGTCCACGACATTCAGCCCGGCCGATTCACCCGCCGATCGGCAAGTGGCGATTCCTGCTTCATCGCCGGCATCCAAGTCGTCCCAGAGAACCAGATCACGGCGTGAATTTCCATTAGTCGAAGGCGATCCATGGATGCCATGATCGTGCCCATTTCGCGACAGGCTGGATGCAGCCCGGCGAAGCTCGCCCATCAGCAGAGGCGCCCCACTGCCTGTTGTCGAGCCGATGTGGCGCACCGAGGATGGGAATCCACCATGTTGGACAGCCAGTTCGGCCCCGCTGTGCGTGACCGAGAGAACCAGAGCATCTTTGCGGGCACGGTTGGTTGCCGAGGCGAGGGCCGCTACCGAGGCGGTGACTCCCACTGCCGTGATTTTCGCGGCTTGGGCAAATGCAGCAATTTGGTCGAGATGCTTGCGCGGGGTTCCGACCAGCAGCACTGCACCTTCGTGGTGAGCCGAATGACCCGTGTAATCGAAGACGAGATCTTTGAGTTCCGGCGTGGCATCGCCCTCTACCTGGAGGCGAAGCATGTCGGAAATGGTTCGTTCGTCGGCCGCCGGCACTTCCTTGGATTTGCTCAAGATCCATTTGGCAGGCAGACCGAAGACGGCCTTACGGGATGAAAAGCCGCGCTCCTTGAGGAAGTCCGCAAAGTTCTGCCCCAGCAATTCTGGTTGCTGCAGCGACTGACCCGGGCCAAAGTTAAACTGGCCGGCGGCGGCGACTTCGCAGCGGTTACCGGTGCAGGAGACTTCAGCCACGAGCATGGCCTTGTCGCCTACCGCGATCCCCAGAAGTTTATTATTACGGATCGTTTTCACCCGGATTCACCTGATGGTTCGATTGCTTTTAGCTTAACGTGTAGTACCTAACGACGAACTGGAACTTCCAATTCCGGCCGGCAGCCCCTGTCCAGTCCGCAACGAATAGCGAATTTGCGGATCCAGGGGCCAGCCATATTCGGTCATGTCCTTGCGATACACAATTTTGGCCGGCGTGTTACGAGCATTGACCACAATTCTCACACGCTTAAAGGCCCGGCCATCTCCGCTGACTGCCACGATATCAGCCGAGTAAAAATAGGAACGGCCGGTCAAATGAGCACCAACAGGAGCCAGCTTCGACATCGGGAGCGCATTGAGCAGCCAGGACATCCCTGAGCCGCCCTCGACGTTGGTTTGCGCTCCCTGCCGGGCCGCGACGATCGTTTGAGCATCGCCGGCATCAAATCCGATGGCGGTCAGCACCGTGGCGGAGGCCGTATTCACGTTGACCAGCCCGCTGGACGTTGACGTTGTTACGGTCGTCAGGCGGTCGAGGATCGGCGAAAGCTCGCTGGCGGTCATCTTGGTCTTGTTGGCAAAGTCGAAAACACTCGTAAAAGGCCCTTGGCCGGCAGCGGTCATAATCTGCTGGGCGCGAGACGCAGACATCGACGTCTCAAGGACTTGCAGCAACGCCTGACTTGTCGATGCGCTGGAGCCGCCCGCCGTGCCTCCACCAGGAGTAGTTGCGCCTCCAGGCCCTCCACCGCCGCCGGGCGCTGCGCCACCGGGCCCACCGCCAGGTCCACCGCCACCTCCGCGGCCTCCACCACCACCGCCGCCGCCACCCCCACCACCGGGGGCCAACTGCTGCGGCACCGCATCCCGTCGACCACCGCCTCCACCTCTACCACCGCCCCCTCCACCGCCTCGGCCGCCACCCCCGCCGGGGCCTGCGCCACCGCCACCTGGTCCACCACCACCCGGTCCACCGCCTCCGCGGCCTCCGCCATTTCCAGCTCGGCCGCCTTGCCCACCAGGTCCGCGAGTCGCACCTCTTCCGGCTCGTGCTCCCCGGCCTCCGCGACCGCCGCCTGCACCGCCCGCGCCGCCCTGGGAGGCCAGTGCGGTATTGATGTTCACGCGCGACATGCCGCTGCTGTCCAGATTCTTTTCAACGGTGAAGACCGTAATGAAGGGATAGATGCCGCGGCTGGTATCCACCCCGTTGGAATCGACCTGCGGGCTGCCTTCATTGGGTTCGAGGACGCCGTTGCGGTTCATGTCCATGTTCCACAGCAGCGTCTCGTCGATCGTTCCGTTGACGCCATCACCTTTGATCAACAGCAATTCTTCAGGCGTCTCAAGAAGTGAATTCTTCGCGTTGTAAGGGCGGGCCAGGGAGTTGTAGTAATCGTTCTCGGCCCCCTGATTGTTCGTATTGCTGTCGGCATCGATCCAGTCAATGATGCTGTCCGCCGCATCATAATTCATGTTCGGCAGAGCCAGAAGCTGCGACTCTGTGGCAACATTGAGATTGAGTTTCGAGGCCTCGTCGGTGATGCCGTAAAGGTAATTCTGCGGATTCACCGGATCGGGTGTGATGATAAAGAAATAGCCCTGGCCAACCTGAATCCCCTCGGGAACCGTCTGCTGATTTTGCGTGATCTGGACGGCATCTCCGGTGGTGTTATCCACCTGGCTCAGGACCCACTGCTCGGCGCCTTGTTCCACCGCCGACGCCTGCGCTGCAGAGACGTCGTAACCCGACGCCTGCACTTCAACCCGCATCGAGCGGGCAAACAGCAGCGACATGATGCTGAGGATCAGAACGACCCAGAGTGCCGTGACAAAGATCATGGCCGGTCGATTTTGAGGGCGCTGGCGGGTCATTGTGTAGCGCCTCCTGTAGGGTTGGTGTTGACGGTTCCACCGGTTCCCGACGAGACGGCATTGGGATTGGTGCTGACCGAGCCGGCCCCGTCGGTGCCATCATCGAGCGTCGAGGAGATCGCACACGGAAGGCTGAAGACGCGCGTGTAGGTCAGGATCTGCGTCTGGTTGTTGGGCGCGGGGCGCTCAAGTTGGAGCGTGACCATCACCGCGGAAGGAAGTACGTTGTTGCTCGCGGTCGAATCCCAACTGTCATCCCAGGTCTGAGCGCTGCTGTCGTAATACTGAATATTGAAGCCCCAGATACCGCGGCAGATCACTTCTTCATCGGGATTCTCGCCATCGGTGGCCAGCAGGTTGTTGCTTGTGCGGCGGACCAGCACGTGATCGTTAAACCCCTGCTGAACGGTCCAAGTCAGTTCGATCCGGCTGATTTCGCCGTTGGCGCCTTCGGGATGCTGCAGGGCATCGGGGTTGCCATAGAACACCAGGTCGTCGCCGGGATTACCGCGATCGTCGGTGCCATCCGTGCCAATGAAAGCGCCGGCCAGAATTCCGCGAGGCGGAAGAGCCGAGTAGAGCGTGTCGCGGATCATGTCGAACGCAAGGTTGGCGGTCCGCGACGGCTCAATCGCTGCGATGGCGCTAGCCCTGGCGTGATATGCGATTCCGAGGGTGGCAAAGAGCGAAACCGCAATAATTCCAACGATGGCGATGGCAACCAGCATTTCAAGAAGAGTGAAAGCGTGCCGTCTCATGGCAGGCCTCCATTCGTCGAAGAACTGGTGCCGCTGGTACCGCTGGCGCCGCCTGCGCCGTTGGCCATCGTGATCGGATTATTCGGATATACGATCGTGCTGAGTGTCAAGGAATCTTGAATATTGCCCCGACCCAGCCAGTTGATGGTGACATCCAGCTCCTGGCTGACGCCGTCGAAGTCTTCGACCTGCGCGGTCCAGGTGTAGTCAGGCCAATCGGGTTGGAAGTCGCCGGAGAGCTGACCATTTTGCCATTGGCCGGTGGAGATCAGTTCATCCACCTTCGACTGGCAAAGTAACGAAGCCTCAACGCGTCGCTTGGAAACACTCGCCGCTGATGTGGCAATTGAAATAGTCTGGAGAATGACCGGCAGCGCAATGGTCATGAGCATCAGCGTCGCCAACACTTCGACGAGCGTGAAACCTCGACGACCAGCGGCTCGTCCCCGCCCCCGGTAATCCGGAGGAGGGTTAGGGAGGGGGTTGCCTTTCGGGCTGGAGAAGTTTGCCTTGCTCATGCTGCAACTCGCATCTTCCCGCATTCCCGATTCAGCCGCGAATCGGGAGCTTTCCCCGCGCGTCACTGTTGCACCGCCTGCTGCTCATCGTCGTTGAAAACGTGAAACCGCTCGGTGGCCGACAGGCTGCCGACGTAAGTAGAGTTGTTGGAAACGGTGTCGATCAGCTCAATGGTTGCCGGGTCGGTCCTGCCGTTAGGCTCGAATTCGACATACATTCCATCAGGCTGCGTCACCAGATTGGTCATCAGGTTGATGTTGTCCGCCAGCGTGATCTGCTGACCAAACTGGTTGCTCACCGCATAGAAATTGCCATCTGGCGCCTGCGGCGTGCCATCGGAAAGCGGCGGCGGGTTTTCGACGGTGAGCCAGTAGGATCGAGTGGTCAAGTCGAAGTTCAGACGGTATGGCACGCCGTCCATGATCGCCTGGTTCTGTGCATATTTCGCAAATGCCAGTAGCTGAGTGGTTGCGTTTTCCAGCCGACGGCCGCGCCCAAAGTTTCCCAGCGTCGGAGCCGCGATGGCGGCGACGATCGCGATGATCACCATCATGAGCAGCAGCTCAATCAGAGTGAAAGCTTTGAGGTTGGGCCGTCGGCTGGACATAACACATCGTCTTGGTGCTGTGAGAATGAACTCTCAATCGCTACCAATTGGTCACATCGTCAGCGGTGCCTTCCTGGCCATCGGTGCCGGCAGAAAGCACGTCATAACCGCTGGTGTTGTGCTGGCCGGGATAGCGGTAGATATAGGCATGGCTCCACGGATCGTTGGGCACCTTCTTGAGATACTGGTGCCAGTTGGTCGCATCCGAAGGTTGGGTCACCAGAGCATTCAGCCCTTCGTCGCTGGAGGGATAATGTCCGTTGTCCACTTCGAACGCATCCAATGCAGTTTCAAATGAGGAAATGTCCTGCTTGGCCGCGGTCTGCCTGGCCTGTTCAGAACGAGCCGTGAATTTTGGCACGACGATGGCGGCCAAAACCGCGAGGATGACCATGACCAGAAGCAGCTCGATCAGCGTGAAGCCTCGTCGAACTCGCGATGAATGATTTTTTGACATAAGTTTCTCCGGTTGGACGTAAATGATCAGCAATAGCGAGCCGTGGCTACTTGATTACATCTTGCAGGTTAAAGATCGGTAGGAGCATGCCCACGACAATCGTGCCGATGAGGCCTGCCATGATGAAGAGCAGCAAAGGCTCAGCGACTGCTACCAACATCCGCAGTTGGCGATCGAGATCCGATTCATACGCAGTAGCCAATCGGACGAGCTCTTTATCCAATCGGCCGGTTTCCTCGGCGACCGCGATCGTTTCAACGACTGATGGTGGAAAAAGCTGAGGGCTGTTGGCCAATGCCTTGGACAGCGCTTCGCCGCGCTGGACCTGCTCAATGGCATGGCTGACGGTATCGGCAAGCGTTTGATTACCAATTGCTTCACGGGCTGTACGCAATGAGGCGACCAGCGGAACGCCGGACCCAATGAGCAGGTCCAGCGCGGCGAAAAAACGAACCAGCGCGAAATGGGCGATCACGCGTCCCAGGACCGGCGTGGCCAGGAGTGCCTTCTCCAGTCGACGGCGGCCAATATCGGTTGACAGCGCGCGTCTTATCATGACAAAGCCGACAACCAGCGCTGCCAGCACAAAGAAGCCATAGTGCTTGATGACATTACTGATCGCGATAATCGCAAGTGTGAGCGCGGGAAGATTGCTGCCGAACTCCTGGAAAATTCCGCTGAATCGCGGAATAAACCATGTCAGCATTCCGACCATGACCAGCGCCGCGAGGCAGCCGAGCATGATGGGATACATCATGGCCGCTTTAACTTTGCCTTTGAGATCCTGCTCGCGCGTTCGAAAATCGGTGATCTGCGCGAGGACGACTTCCAGGAAGCCGCCGGCCTCACCGGCCCGGACCATGGCGACATAAACCCCGGAAAACACCTTGGGCCACTTGGCCATTGCATCGGCCAAGGCAGTGCCGCCGACCACGTCATCATGAATCGCGGTCCACACGAATTTTGCGCCCGCATTGGATGTTTCGCGCTGAAGCAGGCTCAATGCCCGCGCCAGCGGCACGCCGCCCGACAGCAGGTTCGCCAGCTCGCGCGTGAAGGATTCGACGGCTTTCTGTGAAACGCGGCCACCGCGCGGCGGGGCTGGAGGGGCCGCCACCTTGGCTTGCCCGTTGCCGCCGCCCTTCTTTTCATCCATGGTGACCGGATGCAGGCCTTGTTTGATGATCTGTGCGATGGCGGCGGCGCGTGTGTCGGCGTTCAGCGTGCCATTGCTCCGCTTCCCGTCGCTGCCCACTGCCGTGTACGCAAAAACCGACATGCTCGATCACCTTTCAACGCTCAAAAACGAATCCGCCCAAACCCTCTATTGATACTACTACTTATGTATGCATCGCGCTGACATTCATGCCGAGGGCTTCGGCGCCGACGGCCATCGTTTCATCCTTGGTCATGCGGAGCACTTCTTCTAAGGTCGTTCGGCCTTCGCGAATCAATCGCCAGCCGTCGCCGCGAAGGCTGCTCATGCCCTGCTCGATGGCGATCTTGCGAATTTCGCCTGATGAGGATCGGCGGAGAATCTTTTCGCGGATTTCATCGGAGACCGGCATCAGTTCGAACACACCCTGCCGGCCACGATATCCGGTGCCGTTGCACTGCCGGCAGCCTTTACCCTTGTAAAGCACATCGGGAACCTGTTCACCAAACTGTGCGCGGATTCGATCATGATCCGTGTCCGACATCGGCTCCTTGCAATGCTTGCAGATCAATCGCACGAGGCGCTGAGCCGCAACCATTTCAAGACACGAGGCAACCAGATAAGGCTCGATGCCCATATCGACCAGTCGCGTTGTCGCGCCTGGAGCGTCATTGGTGTGCAGTGTTGAGAAAACCAAGTGGCCGGTGAGCGATGCCTGCACGGCAATTTCGGCGGTTTCCTTGTCGCGAATTTCACCGATCAGGCAGACGTCGGGGTCGTGACGCAGAATCGCGCGAAGCCCGGCGCCGAAGGTCAATCCCGATTTGGTGTTGACCTGAATCTGGTTGATGCCTTTGAGCTGATATTCAACCGGATCTTCGATCGTGATGATCTTCAGATCGGTGTTGTTGATCTTAGAAAGTGCCGCGTAGAGCGTGGTCGTTTTACCCGAGCCGGTCGGCCCGGTGACCAGCACGATGCCGTGCGGCAGATCGAGCACTTCCTTCCATGCCGCATTATCGCGACCGGAAAAGCCCAGGTGTTCCAGACCCAGGATCGTATCGCCGCGATCGAGAATACGAAGCACGACCGCTTCGCCGTGGATCATCGGAATGACGCTCACGCGAAGGTCGATCTCGCGCCCGCCGACTTTCAATCGGATGCGGCCGTCCTGAGGCAGACGCTTTTCGGCGATGTCCAGATGGGCGAGAATCTTGATGCGCGACACGATCGCCGCGTGATAGCGACGGACCGAGGCAGGGATGTTCGCTTCAACAAGCACACCATCGACCCGATAGCGCACGCGAAGCTGGTGTTCGAATGGCTCGACGTGAACGTCGGTTGCCCGAACGTCCAGGGCCTCGGCCATAATCTGATTCACAAACTTGATGATCGACGCATCTTGCGCGGCACTGGCGGCATTGAGGTCGATATCCTCGTCGTTCTGTTCGATGACGGTGAAATCTTCCTGATCGGCGCCCATCGACTGAAGCGTGTCGGCACCGACCCCCAGGACGCGCTTTGCCGTGCGGTCGATGTCGGCTGCCGGGGCAAACGCCGGCCGGAGTTCCAGGCCCGTCGCGAGACGGATTTCATCAAGTCCGGTCGTGTCGAAAACTTTGCTGGTGGCAACCAGAACCGCGCCGTCTTCTTCATGGAGCGGGAGAAGCTTGTGCTGCAGCAGTAATCGGGCGGGGAACTTTGTGATCAGCTCTTTGGGGGGCGTGACGCCTTCGAGCTCGACATAGGGAATCTGAAACTGGTTTGAGAAGAATCGCAGAAGCTTTTCTTCAGAGACGCCTTCCGTGCCGCCGTCGATAGCAGCTTCGCGCAGGGCATCGTCCAGAGGCGTTCCGGAGGCGGCCGATTCGCGCACAAGCCTTGCGCCATCAGCGTCAAGGAGTCGCTCTTCCAATAATGTGCCGACAATGTCGTTCACGTGCTGCTCTCCAAACCGGATAAGATGGGTTACCCTAAGCCGCCTCTTATACCCGAAAGCATCTAAGTCGTTGCTGCTGGGGTAGTCTCACGCCATGTATACGACTGATCGTGTGTCGGCGTGACACGAATGGCCAGGCAATTTCTCGAAAGGCTGTGCCGAATCCTGCTGGCCTTATCCGCCTTAGGGTTCCATCCTTATCTACTTTGATAGTTGCATCTGCCCTGAAGTTCCGCCGCCGCCTGTAATTCCAGCGATTTGATTCGTGCGGCGCAATTCCTGCCGCTCAGATCGCAATTCTATTTACGATGACGTAAATGCCGGGTTCGGTTTGCAGAACGCACAGAGGGCGGCCCAGTGGACCGCCCTCCGATGCATCTTCAATCTTCAATTGTCAATGGCACACGCCGGCCACGGTTAGACGTATTCGTTGGTGCCAGGCACGGCAACATCTGGAAGTGGAATGGGTCCGAAGGCATAAGCCTTGGGCGCCAAGTCTTCCTTGCTGTTCATCGCCTGTTCCCAGGTGATCTTCTCACCGGTGTAGGCAGCCATGCGACCCATGATGGCGACCAGCGTCGAGGTGCACATATAGCTGCCGTTGTTGATCGGCTTGCCGTCGCGGATCGACTTCATGAGGGCAACATGCTCGGCATCGTACATGACGCTGGAATGCTTGTTGGTCTTGCCCTTCCAGGGATTTTTGCCGGTGATGACGTGGCTCTGAAGTGCCGCGACACCATCGGTGCCATAGACAAAGTCGGAGACTTCGGCGAAGCAGAGATGCTTTTCGCCAGCCCACTGGCGGGCGTGAGCGAAGCCTTTGGTGCCGTCTTCCCAGACATAGGTCGTGCAGAAATGGTCAAAGACGTTGCCATACTGAGGTCGCTCGGTTCGGACGGTGCGGCCGCCGCTTGAATAGCAGTAGGCCGGCGGTACGTCCTTCTTGGTCCACATCATCTTGTCGAGGCTATGAATGTGCTGCTCGACGATCATGTCACCGCTCAGCCACGTGAAATAGAGCCAGTTGCGAAGCTGGAATTCCATATCCGACCAGGCATCCTGGCGCTTATTGGACCAGAGGCCGCCGGTCAGATAGTTCACTTCGATATTGCGAATGTCGCCGATCGCATTTTCATCGTGAATCTTCTTCATCAGCTCGACTTTGGGGGCGTCGTAGCGGTAGCACAGGCCGGACACGAGGCTTTTGCCGTTCTTTCCGAACTGCTCAGAGGTTTTCATCATCATGCGAAGGTGAACCGGATCGGTAGCAACCGGCTTTTCGCAGAAGCAGTGCTTGTTGCCTTCGAGAACCGCCTGAAGATGCAGCGGACGGAAATGGGGCGGCGTGGCAAGAATCACGACGTCGCTCGCAGCGATGACGCCTTTGTAAGCATCCCAACCAACGAACTGACGATCCTTGGGCACATCGACGCGCTTGGCGACTTCCGGATCGGCGGTCAATGCCTGGTGAGACTTCGCTAGCTTATCTTCGAACATGTCTCCCATTGCGACAATCTTGACACCGGGGTCGCCGTTCATGGCGTTTTGTGCAGCGCCCGATCCTCGGCCGCCGCATCCGACCAGGCCGACCTTGATCACGTCGGTGCCCTGTGCGTAAACGCCGCGTGGAATCGCCATCGTGGCAGCGGCGGCAACAGCGGCTGTCGTCGCCGCGGCGCCTTTCACAAAATCTCGACGGGAAGGCTCACTCTTGCTGGAATGCTCTTGCTGCATCGCGTTTCTCCGTTGTGTTGAAAGGACAAAATTTCCGCCACCGGCAGTCGATCCAGACCACTTAATATTAAATGATAACCGCCAGAAGCACGGGCTATCTTACTGCTCCGTCTGAGCGTTGCGAGTCATTGGCTTGCGTGTTTGTGTCGTCGGAGCCCACCTGCGCGGGCACTTGAGTCACAAACTTCCGAAAACGTGATGACTCCCAAACCTTTATACGCCCGTTTTCCAATGTCGTTATCCGCGCCGCGGCTCCGGGGATTTTTTCGATCATCGCGAGGCCCTTCTGGGGGCCCAGAATGCTGACCGCGGTTGCTGCCCAATCGGTCGTAAAGGCGCTTGGAGCGATGACGCTCACGCCGATGCGATGGGTCAGACCTAGGCCGGTCCTCGGATCGATAATGTGCGAATAGCGCAGGCCGTTAATGATGACAAATCGCTCGCTGTCGCCCGAAGTCGATATGCCGTAATGATCTTTTAAGAGGACGTAGACGGGCTTTTCTTTAATGGTGTCGCTGAATGGTTCAAGTTTGATGCGCCAGCCTTCCTTGCCGGGCGGCGGGTCGCTCATGGCGATGTCGCCCGCCGCGCCGACCAGCGCGCGATCGATGCCATAGAGTCCGATGGTTTTGACTGCTTCCTCGGCGGTATATCCCTTGGCGATTCCACCGACATCCAGCTTCATGCGCGGCGCTAGAAGCTGGACGGTGTGATTCTGCGAGTCGAGCTTCATGTATTGAGAGCCGACCGATTTTCGGGCATCGGCGTTGCGCTGTGCGGTCGGCAGCTCATGCTGCTCGCGCGACCGTCGCCAGAGGCGAACCAACGGGCCGATCGTGATATCGAATGTGCCATCCGAAAGCTCCGAGGCTTTCTTTGACTCTTCCAGCACCCGCCACAAATCGTCACTCACATGCACCGGCTCCGTCATCGGCCCAGAAAGCGTTTGCTGCGATAGCCGGCTGAGTTCACTGTTGGGGTCGTAATCGCTGAGGATGGAATTGAGCTGCTCGATTCGCGCCCAGGCTGCCGCCGATGCGCGATTGGCGATCTGCTCGTTGGGCGCATACATCACGATCTGAAATCCGGTCCCCATTTCCGGCTTGACAAATGTATAGCGCTGCAATCCCGCGCATCCGCCGGATGCGAGCAACATCATGAGGGCGACGATTCGAAAAGGCTTGAAACTCACCGGCGATCTCCACCAAAGCGTAAACAGCCCTTGTACGCAGCGGTACTTTATTTAATCTGACGCTTTGGGGTAGTATGTCAGCCCCAAAATCTTCCTCCGTTTTGAAAGGAATTGAATTCGTGAATGCCAAGCGATTTATTCGCGCATTGAGCGGCGCGGCCTTCATATTTGGTCTGACGATTTATGTCAGCGCGGGTTTCGCTGATGTGCCAGCTCCAGCAGTCAATAATTCCCCCCTGGATGCGGCGGGCCTTCCAAAAGACAACAAGCCCTACGAGGAGCACATCTCGGGGACGACTCTGCAATTCAAGATGCTCTACATCCCGCCCGGCGAATTCAAAATGGGCAGCCCTGCGACAGAAAAAGGACACAAACCCGATGAAGCGCCGCAGCTCGATGTGAAGATGGATTCGTTTTACATGGCTGAAGTGCCGGTGACTTGGGACCAGTACAACGAATTCCTGCAGAATTACAATCGGCTGGCCCAATCAGCCAAAGCGTCCGCGCCGCGAGTGAGCAAAGACAAATATGCCGACGCGGTGACATTCCCCACTCCGATCTATGATATGGAAGCCGGGCCTGCGCTGCAGCGCATGGGCGGCCGCAATCCGAAATATCCCGCAGTAATCATGTCGCAGTATGCGGCCAAGCAGTTCACCAAATGGCTCAGCATGAAGACCGGCCGGTTCTATCGGCTTCCGACCGAGGCCGAGTGGGAATATGCCTGCCGGGCCGGCACGACCACCGCCTACAGCTTTGGAAACGATCCGAAAAAGCTGGGTGAATATGCCTGGTTTGTAGACAATTCGACATTGGCCGACGGCGATACGGGTTATCACCCGGTGGCGACGAAGAAGCCCAATCCGTGGGGCCTGTATGACATGCACGGCAATGTGTCCAACTGGTGCATCGATCAATACGACAAGGATTGGTACAAGAAGTTTGCCGGCAAGACAGTCGGCTGGCACGACATCATCAATTGGCCCACGAGCCAAACCTCCTATCCGCGCGTCTATCGAGGCGGAAATTACGATGCCGAGGCGGAGGACTGCCGCTCTGCATCGCGGCAGCATTCGGATCGCGAGCTCAATAAACGCGACCCGCAGGTGCCGCGCAGTCCCTACTGGGAGACCGAAGGGTTCATGCTCGGCTTCCGCGTCGTGGCGCCCAGCAAGGTGCCGGATGATGCCGAAAAGAAGAAGTTCTGGAATTCCGACGATCCCATGACCACGCGTGACAGCGATCGTGATCGCGACCTGCGCGAGCTGATCAAGCCGGCTCCAGTTCCTGGCAAATAATCCCCTCTAACATCGGGAGACATCATGTCCAATGCAGATTCCACTCGGCGTGACTTTCTGAAGAGCAGCGCTGCTGCCGCCGCAACGGTGGCGGCAACCAACGCATTCATCGCCCGGTCGGCCCATGCCGCCAGCGACGAAACGGTCAAGGTCGCATTGATCGGCTGCGGTGGCCGAGGCAGCGGCGCACTGACGCAGGCCCTGAGCACGAAGCAGGGACCGATCAAGCTGATCGCCGTAGCCGACGCGTTCGAAGACAACGCGCGCGGCGCCCTGGATCGTTACAAGAATTCGGAGATCAAGGACAAGGTGGACGTCAAGGACGACCACATTTTCCACGGCTTCGACGCATATAAGAACGCGATCGACTGCGGCCCCGACATGGTGATCATCGCCACGCCGCCCGGCTTCAGGCCGATCCATTTCGAATATGCCGTCCAGAAGGACAAGCAGATCTTCGCAGAAAAGCCGGTCTCGACTGATGCCCCGGGCATTCGCCGATTTCTCGCGGCCAACGAGCTGGCCAAGCAAAAGAACCTGAAGGTCGGCATCGGCCTGCAGCGCCATCATCAGGCCCGTTACATCGAGGCCGTGAAGCGTATTCAGGATGGCGAGCTGGGCGATCTGCGGCTGCTTCGCGTCTACTGGAACGACACCGGCGTCTGGGTTCGTCCGCGCAAGCCGGGCCAGACGGAAATGGAATACCAGATGCGCAACTGGTATTACTTCGTCTGGCTCTGCGGTGACCACATCAACGAGCAGCACATTCACAACCTCGACGTGGCCAACTGGGTCATGAAGGGTCATCCCGTCGAAGCCCAGGGACAGGGTGGCCGGCAGGTTTGGATCGGCAAGGACAACGGCGAAATCTACGACCACCACATGGTCGAGTACACCTATGCCGACGGCACCAAGATGCTCAGCCAGTGCCGCCACCAGGCCAACACGTTCAGCTCAGTCTCTGAACATGCTCACGGCACCAAGCTCTTTGCCGACATCGGTGGCGGGCGCTTCTACACGCCTGATGGCAAGACCACCTGGCAATATCGCTATGGCGGCCCCGCTCCGACTGGTGCTCCAGCCGGGAATGGCCGCCGGCGCCGCAACCCCGAACCCGATCCTTATCAGGTCGAGCACGATGACTTGCAGGATGCGATCCGCAACAACAAGACCTACAACGAAGGCGATTACGGCGCGCACAGCACCATGACTGCAATCATGGGTCGAATGGCCACTTACTCCGGCAAAGTCATTAAGTGGGACGAGGCGATTAATTCCAAGCGCAGCGTCATGCCAGAGCGATACGCCTGGGACGCACCGCCGCCAACGGTTCCGGATGCGGAAGGCAATTACCCGATTCCGGTGCCCGGCAAGACGCAAGTGCTGTAATCGGGATGGTGGCAACAATCTGAATTCGCAATTGATCTTTCGGGGCGCGGCAACGTTTTTGCCGCGCCCCTGCTATTGTGATGAAGTGACGCAGATCAAACGCTATCGGGAGGAATCAATCGTGTCGAATCAATCACGCTCGCTCGTCTTTTCGATCATCACCTTGCTTGTTGCATCCATCGCCGCGCCGCGCTTTGCGAGAGCGGAGGAGCATGTCAAGAAGAGCGAGCTGCGCAAGCAGATGGAGCAGATGGATGAATCAGTCAAGAAACTCAAGCGAACGATTCGCAAAGCCGAGTTCGACAAGGAATCGCTGGAACTGATTTCCAAGATGGAACAGGTGGCGATCACCTGCAAGGGCATGATTCCCAGCAAGGCCGCGACGATTCCGGCTGCGGACCGGCCCAAATATGTCGCCGAATATCAAAAGGGAATGGCGAGCCTGCTCTCAGATATCTGCCAGATGGAGGTCGCGGTTTTGAGCGGCGATCATGAGAAGGCCCACACGCTCTATCTCAAGATCAAGGATGATGAGGATAAGGGACACGACCAGTTCATGCCGGATGATGACAAGGCGGCCACCAAAGAGAAATGAGCCGTTTTGTAGCACAGGCTTCCAGCGCTTCCAGCCTGTGATCCTTTGTTCACAGCCTGGAAGGCTGTGCTACGGATCAGCAAACCGAAGGGGATGCGTGTCCCTCGTGGCCCGTCAATTCATTGACCGCATCCAGAATCTCGGTGAGCTTATAGTTGGCCTTGTGAAAGATGCGTTTCACGCCCAGGGTCTCGGCGCGCTCGGTCGAGGGGCCGGGTGAGAGCGCGGTTAAAACAATCGTGGGCAGGAAAGACCAGCGCAGATAACAGCGGATCACCTCCAGAAAGGTGATGCCGTCCATTTCAGGCATGCGCAGGTCCAGAATCACCACATCGGGTGTTCGAATCGCCAGAGCCGCCAGTGCCTCGCGACCGTTGGGAACACATCGGGTGATGTGCCCGGCGCGCGAAAGGTATTTCACGAGCGGCTCGCAGCCGTCCAATTCGTCATCAACAACCAGTATGGAAGCCACGGTGAAAGTGTAGTCACTTAACCGAGAATCGATCAGCGCTGAAATTTAGATTTTTCTACAATTAGGCTGGTAAGCAAGAATCGACAAACGGCAAATAAATGGTTCTCAAACAGTTACGGAAGGAACGGGGTTCCGCATTCCAGCCAATTGGGCGTAAAAATTTACCCATTTCTTGGCGATGAGAGTCCAATCAAAGCGGTCGCGGGCAAAGGTCCGGCAGCGGTCTCTGACCCGATTCAGCTCTGATTTATCGCTTAGCCACGAATCAATTGCCGCGGCAATCGATTTGGGATCACGCTGCACGACTGAGCCAACTTTTCCGCTGCTTACGTCGGAGGAGAGGGCCACTTCATTTGAAACAATCACCGGTGTGCCCGCGGCGAGCGATTCCACGACCGACATGCCAAAATTCTCATGATCGCTCGGCAAGGCGAACAGGTCCGCCCCGGCTAGTGCTGCGACGCGATCTTGCCCTTTGAGCATCCCAGTGAAGATGACGCGATCTTTTACGCCAGCTTGATCCACCGTTGCTTCAATAGTGGCACGAAAGCCATTGGAATCAGGACCCACGACCACCAGGACCGGCTTCGTTCGCGTCTGAGCCAGTGCAGGAACCAGATATTCGACGCCCTTCCCGGGGTGAATCCTTCCCAAGAAGACGAGGACTTTCCGATCTTCAATCTGCGGATATTTCTTCCGCAGCCCATCGCGCGCCGGCAGGTTTTCGAATTCATCCCATGAAATTCCCAGCGAGATCACGACGCTTTGAGGCTTCAGACCCAGAGCGCGACAGGCGTCGCGTTCCGCCTCCGTCGTGAAATGCAGCGCCGACGCCTGATTCAGATCACGACGAAGCCGCCAGGCCATGTAAAGCCGCTTCTTCCATTTCTTCTGCGCCAGGCTCCACGGATCCAGCATGCCGTGCGGCGTAAAGATGTAAGGCTTGCCCTGTTTGATCGCTGCGCGAGCAGCCAAATGTTGCGGCTCTTCCCAGACCGAATGGATATGGACTACATCTGCATCGCCTACCAGTCGATCGATTTGATTGGTCAGATCCGAATGCCTGCGAAGCGCCCCCGCCACCGGCCCCACTTGCGTCACTTTCACGCCGGCCTGCTCAAGCCCTTTATCTACATCAGGAGATTGCCCCTGCCTCCACGTCGTCAGGACCGATACATCCAGACCCGCGCGCGCCTGGGCTGATGCCATGCCGATCAGTGCGGTGGTCGGGCCACCGGCGCTGGGATCAAGATTGGGAATGACGTGAAAAATCCGCATCGATTGATTCGTCGCCTGCGCACGTGAAAGGGCGCAGCCTCATCTTGAATCGCATTTTGCGCAGCGTCAAATCCGCAACGTCCGGTATGATCGCGACAATCGGATCGGCAACTTTGAGTCAAATTTGATTCCATCCATTTGATGTTGAATGATAAGAACGATGGCGTCCAGCAGCGTGAATCTCGGCAAAATGTCAGCAAAACCAGCCGTCCAATCCAAATTAGACGGCGGCCCTGCCGACGTGCCCTGGGGTGATTTATCGGACGGTCTACTCACGGCCGGCACGCGCGCTCCCATTGCGATTTTTATTATCACGCGCAACGAAGAAGCCAATTTGCCTTACGCCCTGGCCAGCGTGCGCGACTGGGCGAAGGAAGTCTTCGTTCTCGATTCCGGCTCAACCGACAAAACCCGCGAGATTGCCGAATCGATGGGAGCCCAATTCTTCTTCCGCGAGTGGGATGGGTACGTCAACCAGAAGAATTGGGGGCTCGATAATCTTCCCTTCACCGCGCCGTGGATTTTCATTCTGGACGCCGATGAGGCGATCACTCCCTCCCTTCGCCACGAGATCATCCGCATCGCCATCGAAAACCGCTGCCCCGAAAACGGCTTTTACGTCAATCGCCATCTGCTTTTCATGGGCAAGCCGATTCGGCACTGCGGATATTATCCGAGCTGGAACCTGCGCTTTTTCCGCCGTGGAACGGCGCGCTACGAGCAGCGCGCCGTTCACGAGCACATGGTGACGGAACCGCCGGTCGGATACCTCAAGGGTGAGATGGAGCATTATGACCGGCGGGGGCTCGATTATTACATCGCCAAGCACAATACCTACAGCACTCTCGAAGCCCGCGTGTATTACAACCTGCTGACCGGTCGCACCGCCACCGCTGCGGGGAGTTTCTGGGGCGATCGGATGGACCGACGGCGCTGGCTCAAGACGCGCGTCTGGCTGCATCTGCCCTGCCGGTGGCTCGTGCGATGGTTTTACATGTATCTATTCAATCTCGGCTTCCTCGATGGCCGGGCGGGATTTCAGTTTTGCCTGTTCATCAGCTCGTACGAGCACCAGATTACGCTTAAACTGCGAGAATTGATGCAGCAGGGGTCCAATCCAGACATTCACCCCAGGAAAGATATTTCCAAGTCGCCCCCGACGGTGCCGGTGGAAACGAGGCCTGCTCCCCCGACGCCACGACCGGCATCCTCACATCGCCCGATAGTCCAGCGGTTTGATATGATCGACCGCATGCCCTATCGGTTGGATGAATATGCCAAGCGCGTGCTCTGGGAAATTACCTACGTCACGTTCTTTCGGTTTTCTCCGCGCCGGGCCTACAAGTGGCGCAACATGTGGCTTCGCCTGTTTGGCGCGAAGATCGGTCGGCATGCGCAAGTGCGCGCGACCGCCCGCATCTTCCAGCCCTGGATGCTGGAGATGGCCGAGTGGAGCACGATCGGCGATTCCGTCGAAGTCTACAACCTCGGTCCCATCAGCATCGGCAATCATTCGGTGGTGAGCCAGCGAACGCATTTGTGCGCGGGAACGCACGACTACCAGTTGCCCAATCTTCCGCTGCTTCGCCCGCCGATTCGCATCGGTGGCGGCGTCTGGGTTTGTGCTGAAGCCTTCATCGGGCCGGGCGTATCCATCGGCGATAACAGTGTCGTCGGAGCGCGGGCGGTGGTGACGCACGATGTGCCCAATGACGTGATCGTTGCCGGGAACCCGGCGAAGGTGATTAAGCCGCGCGTGATGCGATCGGAAATGGCGGTGGTCGCGGAAACGCTGTCAATTCAATTGCCGCATGCGTCGGAAGGATCGGCGGAAAAGCCCAAGGAAAAATCGGCGCCCGTGCCTTCGAGTCCGGCTCCGAGCCCGAGCGAATCTTCCAAACCGGATTCAGTTACAGCTTCATCCGTTTGAAAATAAAATTCGGGATCATGCGGATGATGAGCATGATGTAGCGCCAGAACCAGGGCGTATATATGGCGCCTCTGCGATGGCGGACCGCCTTCCACATGTCGTCCGCGACTTTTTCCGGCTTGGCGACGAGAAACAATCCCGGCAATCCCCACGTCATCGCCGTATCGACGAATCCGGGTTTCACCGTCACGACATGCACGCCTGACTTGAACAGCCGAACCCGCAATCCTTCCAGGAAGGCGTTCAGTGCGGCTTTGGAAGATCCATAGATGTAATTGCTCTGCCGCCCTCGATCTCCCGCCACCGAAGAGACGGCACAAATGAAGCCACTCTTTGCCTTCTCAAATTGTGCGGCAAACAGCTCCAGCAAAAGCATCGGCGACGTGTAGTTCGTCTCAACAGTCTTTCTTGCAGCGCCCGGGCACTTCTGCGCTTCGAGTTGATCCGTCATGTATCCATAGCAAAGCACCACGCCCGCCAGTCGGCTATCATTGCTGAAAAATCCATTGGCAAACTGCTCAAACGATTCAAACTTGAGCGCATCAAATTCGACCACGCGTGCCTTCGCACCGTATCGCACGCGCAGATCGGCAGCCGTTCGCTCAGCTTCGGCGGTATCCCGCGCTGCGAGGATCAGGTCGGCTTTCCCCATCGCCCAGCGGCGAGCGACCGCTTTTCCGATCCCTGATGTCGCGCTGAGAATCAGAACGCTTCCCGCATCACCCTTTGCACTCATGCCCGCGCTCCAATTCCCAGTCGCCGCGAAAGCGAAGAGCTGAACCTGTTTTGCGGATCGAGACTCGCCTTCACTTTCTCGAACTCGCCCGCCCGCGGATACATCGCGCGAAAACTCTCGGCGGTCATGCAGGCATCCTTCGCCAGATAAACCCGCCCGCCATGACGAAGCACGATGGCGTCGAGCTGCCGAAGCAGATCGACCGTCTGCGAGCCGCGATTGGGGATGTCCAGCGCCAGCGTTTGCCCCGGCATCGGAAACGACAGCATGCCGCCGCTGGCTGGCCCCATGGTTTTCAAGACCGCCAGGAATGAAGCGCTGCGCGCAGAGCTTAGCTTTTCCAGCAGTTCCAGTAGACAGGCGCGGGCGGTATCGAGCGGAAAAACCGCTTGATACTGGAAGAAGCCGCGACGCCCATAGCCTCGGTTCCAATTCGAAATCGCATCGAGCGGATAGAAGAACGAATCGTAATCGGCCAATCTCCAGCCGGGCGGCTGCTTGTAGTAAAAGTGATTGAACAGTCGCACTGACAATGGAGAAACCGCGAACCCCGGTAAATAAAATGGCACCGCGCGTTTCTTCTTCCTCGGCGGTGCAAAGAGATTGTGGTGCTGCGTCTCCGACATCTCTTCCATCTTCGCGTGGTTCGCGCGCATCAGCACCGACCGCCCCATCGCTCCATGTCGCGCCAGGCAGTCGATCCACGCGACCGAATACTCATAGTCCTTGTCGTTACGGGCAAACAGCTCCAACGCCGCATCGAGATTCGGCGCCTTCTGATAATCGACGCTGAGGTAGGCGGATGTGACCTTGCGCATCTTCATCCGCGCGCTGAGTATGACGCCGGTTAATCCCATGCCGCCGAGCGTCGCCCAGAAGGCGTCGGTGTTTTCGGTTCGAGAGCAGGTGAGAACCGTTCCATCTGCAATCAGCAATTCAAACTGCTCGACAAAATTGGCGATCGATCCATCGCGGTGATGGTTCTTGCCATGCACATCGGCGGCAATCGCTCCTCCAACGGTGACGAACTTGGTGCCGGGCGTGACTGGTAGAAAATATCCGCGTGGAAGCAGGAATTGGAGCAGGTCTTCAAACGAAACACCGCCTTCGCATTCTAGAACTCCAGTGTTCGGATCGAATGCCAGCAGCCGATCGAATTGCGTCTCCAGCAGCACGCTCTGGTTTTCATTAAGCGCTGCGTCTCCGTAACTGCGTCCCAAGCCGCGCGGAATCAATGTCTTCTGAGCTGCGGTCGTCAGTGCCCGCACCTCTGAGATCTTCTCAGGACGAAAAACATCCGCCGCCTGACTAGGCGAGTTGCCCCACCCCGCCAGCACCATTTTCTTTGCGCGAATCATGCGGGCGAGATGCTACTCACGACGCCGATTTTCGCCAGAGATGCATGTTTCATTCTTTGTCCAGCCGCAACATGCCAAGCGCCCAGGTGGCTTCCGAATCATCCAGCTTCAGTTGCGTGATGCGATCGGCAATGCGCTTGCGCGTGGCCTGTGCTTCAGGAAAGGGACGGTCGGTCCAGAACCGATTGGCCTTGGTGAAGTATCCGATTTCATGCAGAAACCCGACGCCAAAATAAAACGCGGAACTGAGCGTGTCTTCTTCGGGGCTTTTGAACGAGCCATCCGGCTGCAGCGATTGCTTAAGGCAAAAGTCCAGCATTTCAGAGATCGCGCCGGCGATCTGCGCATGCTGCTGCCGCGTCGCCTCCGGCCAACCGAGCCGCCAGAGGGTGACGATGTCCATGTTGTGATGGTTGGACATGTACTTCCCCTCTTCCAGCCAGCCAAATGGGAAGCGGCCGTTTTTCATCGCCAGCGTCGTCTGAAACATCTGCGGCCAGCGCTTGACGCCTTTGGCGTTGCGATAATTCACAAGATGAAACGTCGTGCTCAGATCGGCCGTCTTCACGATCGATCCGTTGGTAGCTCGGTACCATGCGCCCCACATGCCAGTCGCCGGGTCCTGCCAGGTGTTGTCTTCGTAATCGAGCAACGCACCCTTGAGGCCGGGATCGAAGTCGAATTTCGTCGGCAATTCGCGGAGCGTCCCATCAAAAAGAATGAATCGCTGAAGATCGGCGGCGGCCATGTTTAGCTCGAGGGCATTGTTGATTCCGGTTTTGCGAATGTCGGAGATCAGCAGTGAATCAAAATACTGCCGGAGCTTTTGCGGGCTGTTAATTCGATCGAGAAGCGTGACCGGGTATTTGGGGCTGCGCCAGCGAAAGCTCATGGTAATCAGCTCATCGCAGGTCATGTCCATGCGCAGCCACCAGGCGTTGCAGCAGGGCGCGAAGCTGCCATCCGTTTTGTCCTGTTCGCGGTCGTGCGGGTCGGCCTTGAGCGCGAGCGCTTTTCGCAGATCGTCCAGCCGCTTCTGCGTGCGCGGCTGATCATCCGTGTAATAAACCAGCCAGCGGCATTCGAGGAAAATCTGTCGAGTGCAAAATGTCTTTCGTCCCGCGCGCTGCTGGCGGATCATATCGGCCTGGAGTGCATCGAGTTCTTTGGAAAACCGGTCATGCACTTCGCGATAATGCGGATCAAACGCGAGAAAATCGGGCCGGGGGTTGTAGCCAAAGCGGTAAAGATCCTTTTCGGTTGCCTCGGCGGCTGCTCTCAAAGGAAGAATCGAAGCGATAAAGATAATTGCCAGGACGTATCGCGCAGCGAGCATGCAACGCTCCTCCATTGCAACGTCCCCCGCCAGCTTGAAATGTCCCCACTAAAAATATTCCGCCAGGCCCGCTACTTCAATTGGATGCGGCTCATGTTTTCCCTGCCGTTCGGCGCATAGACGCGGGCGCGGGAACACTTTTCCGGGGTTCGACAGCCCCAGCGGATCGAACGCGATTCGCACGCGCTGCATCGTCGCCAGGTCAGGCTCGGCAAACATCTCCGCCATGTATTCGCGCTTTTCGATGCCGACACCATGCTCGCCGGTGATGGAGCCGCCGGCGCGGACGCAGATGCGGAGGATTTCGCCGGCCAATTCCTCGGCACGCTGCTCCTGTCCTTCGATGCGTCGATCGTAGAGCACCAATGGATGGAGATTGCCGTCGCCGGCATGAAAGACGTTGGCGACGCGCAGGCCGGTCGCGGCGCTGAGCTGCTGGATTTCCCGGAGGACGCGCGGGAGGGCCGTGCGCGGGATCACGCCATCCTGCACGATGTAATTGGGCGAGATGCGACCGACTGCCGCGAAGGCCGACTTGCGCCCCTTCCAGATGGCGGCGCGCTCAGCGTCGCTGTGGGCGATGCGAATTTCCCAGGCGCCGCAGGTTTTGCAAATTTCGCTGACGTGGCGCGTCAGCCAATCGACTTCTTCTGCTGTGCCATCCAGTTCGATAAGCAGCAGCCCGTCGCATTGCGGATAGCCGGCATGCACCGCAGCCTCGGCGGCGGCGATGCTCAGCCGATCCATCATCTCCGCGGCGGCGGGAACGATGCCGGCGGCGATGATATCGCTGACCGCTTGTCCTGCATGATCGGTCGAATCAAAGGCCGCGAGCATGGTCCGCACGGTTTGGGGCCGGCGCACGATGCGAAGGACGATGCGGGTTGCGATGCCCAGCGTTCCTTCCGAGCCGACGAACATGCCGCACAGGTCGTAGCCCGGTGCGTCGCCGGTGAGCGACCCGACGTGAATCATCGAACCGTCCGGCAGCACGACATCCATCGCCAGAACGTGCGTCGTGGTAAATCCATATTTCAGGCAGTGCGCGCCGCCGGAGTTCTCGGCGACATTGCCGCCGATCGTGCAGACCGATTGAGACGATGGATCGGGGGCGTAAAAGTAGCCATACGGTGCGACCCGCGCGGTGACATGCGAATTGATCACGCCTGGCTCGACCACCACACGTGCATTGGCAAAATCGACTTCGAGGATTCGATTGAGCCGGGCAAGACTGATGACGATCCCGCCCTCGGCCGGAAGCGCCCCGCCGCTCAGGCCCGTCCCCGATCCCCGAGCGACAAACGGCACGCGATGCTGATGGCACAGCGCGACGATCCGCTGCACCGCGGATGCTGACTCAGGCAGCACGACTGCCGCCGGCACCTGGCGAAAATTCGTCAGTCCATCGCAATCGTACGTCCGCAACTCCGCCGGCTCCGTCAGAAGGGAGCCGGTGGCGACCATCTTTCGCAGAGATTCGAGGAATTCGGGAGACGTGATCGACTCCTTAACCTGCAATCATTCAAAGACAAATTCCTGCCGATCGGCGGTGTTGAAGTACACCGTCGGCACCGGCACATCCAGCAGCCGAAGATACAGGCAAAGCTGTCCGCGATGATGCACCATGTGATTGAGGCTCCAGGTGCGATAGACCATCCATTTGGGGCGCGTGACGAAAACTTGCGCCCCATTGCGCATCGTCCACGGCCGATTGGCCGTAGCCGGATCGAATTTTGCCACGGCGTCTTTTAAAGCGGCTGCATTGGCATCGAATCGCGTCAAAAGATCCGCTTTACTTTTGAGCTCCTTAGGCGGACGCGGGGCATTGGCGGCATCCAGTTCATCCTGCGCCAGGGCAAACTGCATCCACTGCGGCAAATACGCAACGTGTAACGCGAGATTCCCTAAGGCCATCGATTTGGCGTGGGGCTTCCAGCCGTACTTATCTTCCGGCAGTGCCTCGAGCACGTCGCGCGTCACCTTCAACTCGCGATCGAGATCGCTGAAGAGGATTTCCTTCAGGGCCGTTGTCGTAAGTTCCATGATGATGTTCCAATTTCTCAATTTTAGCCGCCCCGCCTGCGGGGCGCGTCGAGCGGCGCAATGTGCATTTGTCCTTTTGAAACGCCGAGCAACGCAGGTTGCTCCTCAAAGATCCTCATGCGCTCAGCACGCACTGGACGCGCTCCGCAGGCGGAGCGGCTAAAAGGGTTGTGGGGCGCCACTGCGCCGGTGGTCGTTACTTGGCAGCACGATACACTTCGCCCGCCGCGACGAGCGCCTTGCCCTTTCCCGGAAGTAGCGTTTCCAGAGCAGCAAGCAAAAGAGTCACGTTCGGCTTGTTGCTCGAAGTTCCCATCAATCCGATGCGCCAGGCTTTGCCTTTGAACGGCCCAAGCCCGGATCCGATTTCGATTCCGAAATCTTCAAGCAGGCGCTTGCGCGTCTGGGCGTCGTCGACCCCCTCGGGAATCATTACGGCATTGAGCGTCGTCAGCGATTGCTTGGGAATGTATTGGACACCAAGCGTCTCCAGCCCCGCGCGCAACGCGCGATGGTGAAGCGTATGACGCGCGATGCGCTGCTCCAGTCCTTCTTCCAGGATCAGGCGAAGTGCTTCGTACAGCCCATAGGTCATGTTGATCGGCGCGGTGTGGTGGTAGACGCGCTGCTCGCCCCAGTATTGGCGGACCATCGTCATGTCCAGATACCAGGAGGCGACTTTTGTTTTGCGCTTGTCCATCGCCGCGACGGCGGCTGATGAGAAAGTGATAGGCGCCAATCCGGGCGGGCAGGATAGACATTTTTGCGTGCCGCTGTAGCAGGCGTCGATCTTCCATTCGTCCACGCGCACGTCCATGCCGCCCAGCGACGTGACGGTATCGACCAGCAGCAGCGCGCCGGCTTCATGAACGATTCGGGAAATCTCTTCCAGCGGCTGATGGACGCCGGTCGAAGTCTCGGCGTGAATGATGCCGACCACTTTTGCCTTGGGATGAGCCTTGAGCGATTGTGCGACCGCGCTCGGATCGATCGCCGTGCCCCACTCGGCCTCGATGCTGTGAACCGTCGCCCCGGCGCGTTGGGCGACGTCGCGCATGCGCGTGCCGAACACACCATTCACGCAGACGATCATTTCGTCGCCCGGCTCGATCAGATTGACCACGGCGGCTTCCATACCCGCGCTTCCGGTACCGGAGACGGCCAGGGTCAGCTCATTTTTGGTTTGAAAGACCGCTCGGAGCATTCGGCGGGTTTCATCCATGATCTGCAAATATTGCGGATCGAGATGGCCGATGGTTGGAGCGCCCATCGCCGCCAGCACGCGCGGCGGGACGTCGCTGGGGCCGGGGCCGAGCAAAATTCGTCTTGGCGGCACGAGCGGAGCAGCCGGTTGGTTTGTCAATTTAAGTTCCTTGAAGAATGACCGCCTGCATCATGCTTCAGAGGCGGCGCCGCTTCAAGGCTTGGCAGAATCTACCGGAAAACCTCGCGTGCGCGATTGCTTTCGGGCCTGCAAAGCGTGCACGACCGCCGGCAGCACGGAGATGACAACGATCGCGATCACGACGATCTGGAAGTTTTTCTGCACGATCGGGATCTGGCCAAAGTAGTAGCCGGACAATGACAGCAGCGTCACCCACAGGATCCCCCCGCTCACACTAAAAGCCGCAAACCGCCGAAACGTCATCCGGCCAATTCCTGCCACGAAAGGCGCGAACGTCCGCACGATTGGCACAAATCGCGCTAGAATGATCGTCTTGCTGCCATGCCGTTCATAGAAAGCATGAGCTTCATCCAGATGTTTGCGATTGAGCAGCCACGATGATTGCCGGCTGAACACTTTGGGGCCAAGCCGATAGCCGATCGTGTAATTGAGCAGATCTCCGCAGTTGGCCGCCAGGCACAGAAGCGGGATGACGATTGGCAGCTTGACGACCGATCCGCTTGCCGCCAGTGCGCCCAAGGCAAACAGCAGCGAATCGCCCGGCAGGAACGGCGTCACCACCAGCCCCGTCTCGCAAAATACAATTACAAAAATGAGCAAATAGAGCTTGTTGCCCAAATGGGCGGCGGCATCATTGAGATGCTTATCGAGGTGCAGAAAGAGATCGACGATCGTGTGCAACCAGCCCATTGATGCCCTTTACGCCGCTCGCCCATGTCGGTTCGGCTCTCGAACAGGCGTGCGAGGGGGTGCTTCATAACGGAAGGAAGTCATCGACACAACTACCGTCACATGAGGGATTTTCACCGTTCCCGCCTTATCGGCCGATAGTCGAAATAGCGGCTCTATGCTGTCATTGCATGCTGCTGTCCATGGTTGATTCGCCTTGCCGGCGGTCTAGAATCGCCTGTGAACTGAAGTGCAGTATGGGCGTAAGGATTCTTGCGGCATCAGGCAGAGCCTGGAGCCTTGGAGCGCAAATCGAAGGATGAGGGGTCGGGTCTTTAAAAAAGCCCGGCCGACAGGAGATGGACATGTTTGAACGGTTTACGGATCGGGCTCGCAAGGTCATGGCGCTTGCGAATCAGGAAGCCCAACGATTCAACCATGAATACATTGGCACCGAGCACATCCTGCTCGGTCTGGTCAAGGAAGGCAGCGGCGTCGGCGCGAACGTACTTAAGAACCTCGATGTGGATCTTCGCAAGGTTCGCATGGAGGTCGAGAAGCTCGTGAAGAGCGGCCCGGATATGGTCACGATGGGCAAGCTCCCGCAGACGCCCCGCGCCAAGAAAGTCATCGAATACGCGATTGAGGAAGCTCGGAACCTCAACCACAACTACGTCGGCACCGAGCATCTTCTGCTCGGACTGCTCCGCGAGCACGACGGCGTGGCCGCCCAGGTGCTCATGAACCTCAACCTCAAGCTCGAGGAAGTCAGGGAGGAGGTTCTGAATTTACTAGGAGCTGGTGTGGAAACCGAAGAACCCGCACAGGAGAAGCAGGGTCAGAAGGGCAAGAGCAAGACCCCCGCTTTGGACAGCTTCGGCCGCGATCTCACCGAACTGGCCCGCGAAGGTCAGCTCGATCCGGTCATCGGCCGGAAGAACGAAATCGAACGAGTCATTCAAATTCTCTGCCGCCGGCAGAAAAACAATCCCGTGCTCCTTGGCGAGGCGGGAGTCGGCAAGACGGCCATCGTCGAGGGCCTGGCCCAGATGGTCATCTCCAATAGCGTCCCCGAAATCCTGCACGACCGGCGCATCGTCGTGCTCGATCTGGCGATGATGGTCGCCGGTACCAAGTATCGCGGACAATTCGAGGAGCGCATCAAGGCCGTCATGAACGAAGTTCGACGCGCCAAGAATGTCATCCTCTTTATCGACGAACTCCATACGCTGGTTGGCGCCGGCGGCGCTGAAGGCGCGATCGACGCCAGCAACGTGCTCAAGCCCGCGCTCTCTCGCGGCGAAATCCAATGCATCGGCGCCACGACCTTCGATGAATATCGCAAATACATCGAAAAGGACGCGGCCCTCGCCCGGCGATTCCAGCCCATCACGGTGGACCCGCCCAGCAAGGAAGATGCGATTGCGATTCTCAAAGGTCTGCGCGATCGGTACGAAGCGCACCACCGCGTGCAGATTCTGGATTCGGCCCTCGAATCGGCTGTCGAGATGTCAGACCGGTACATCACCGGCCGTTGCCTGCCCGACAAAGCGATCGACGTGCTGGACGAAGCGGGTGCTCGCATCCGCCTCCGCAGCATGACCAAGCCGCCGAATCTGGCCGATCTGGAAGAGCAGATCGAACGGCTGTCGATCCAGAAGGACGAGGCGGTTAAGAACGCCGAGTACGAAGAAGCCGCCCGCGTGCGCGACCAGATGGAAGCGCTTCGCGCCAAGAAAGAAGAAATGCAGCGGCAGTGGCGCGAAAAGAGCAAGGAAATCGACGGCGTGGTGGATGAAGAGGTCATTGCCGAAGTCGTCAGCAAGATGACCGGCGTGCCACTCACCCGCCTGGAAAAAGAAGAAGCTCAGCGTCTGCTCGAGCTGGAAAACGAGCTGCATAAGCGCGTGGTGTCTCAGGACGAAGCGATCAAGGCGATCTCCAAGACCATCCGCCGGGCGCGCAGCGGCTTGAAAGATCCGCATCGTCCGATGGGCAGCTTCCTGTTCCTGGGCCCATCCGGCGTCGGCAAGACGCTGCTCTCCAAGGCGCTGGCCGAGTTCATGTTCGGCGACGAGGACGCCCTCATCGCGATCGACATGAGCGAATACATGGAGAAGCACAACGTCAGCCGGTTGATCGGCGCGCCTCCAGGCTATGTCGGTTACGAAGAAGGCGGCCAGCTCACCGAGCGAATCCGCCGTCGGCCTTACAGCGTCGTGCTGCTGGACGAAGTGGAGAAGGCGCATCCCGACGTCTTCAACATGCTCCTGCAGATCATGGAAGAAGGCCGCCTGACCGACAGCTTCGGCCGGCATGTGGACTTCCGCAACGTGATCATGATCATGACCAGCAACATCGGTTCTGATCTGATCAAGGGCGGCGGGCCACAGTTTGGGCTCCAGCCGCGCGGCAAGGGTCAGTCGGAAGAGCGCAATTACCAGACGATCAAAGATACGGTGATGAAAGAGGTCGAGCGGCACTTCCGCCCCGAATTCATCGGCCGTCTCGATGACGTGATCGTCTTCCGTCCGCTCAACCGCCAGCACCTCGAGCAGATCGTCGAGTTCGAGCTGCGCAAGGTCACCCGCCGGCTGGTCGAGCATGGCCTGAAGATCGAGATCGCTCAGGAAGCCAAGGATTTCCTGATCGAGAAAGGCACCAACGCCGACTTTGGCGCGCGTCCGCTGCGTCGAGCCATCGAGCAGCACGTGGAAGACCCGCTCAGCGAAGAAATTCTCCGCGGCGGCTTCAAGGGCAAAGACCTGATCAAGATCACCGTGAAGGACGAGGGCGAAAACAACAAGCACCTCTACTTCGAAGCGATCAAGACCGAAAAGGAAGCCCCCGAACTCGCGAAGGCCGCCAGCGACGCGACGTGATCTCGCGACGCGGATAAGTGATTGAAAACACGCGACGCCCGGGCATTTCAAATGCTCGGGCGTCGTTGTTTAGATGCTGGTGCATCCTAGCGCCTAAACAGATGAAAGCGCTGCGACACTCGCCGAGCTATCGAAAAACATCAGAGTCGGCGCGCAGTCTCGGGATCGGCGCGTAAGATCGAGATGTGGTCGAGGAACTTCAATACGAATCACCAATCGACCTTCGGCAATTGCCGAAGCTGGACTTCAGTGGCGGCGATCCAATCCTGATCCTGCGTCCATCAACGCCGCGATGGTTGTATTTATTCTTTCTGATTTTCTCGACTGCCCAATTCTGCGCATTTTGCGTCCTAGGCGTATTCTTCATTCGCGTTTTGCGTTCTTTTCCATCGCCATTTGGTGGGTTGTCTCGTGACCTTAAGCTCGTCCTCATCGGACCATTCGCTGCGATCGCATTTTGGCTTGTTGAAAGCGTCTGGTTTGGAGCGTGGTCCTTTCGGCAATACCAGATGGGATTGACGCCACGAAGGCTGTGGATTTCCAACGGGTCCATTCATCTCAATCACGCTGGCAATTGGCGCGTTTCGACGCTGACGCGCAATCTGCAATCGATCCGCGAGATTTGCGTCAAGCCCATCAAAGGCTTCATTGGCGGCACTGCAGGCGCGCACTTGATTGTTCGATTTGGCCGATTTCGGCGATGGAGTTTTCGCTTCAAGCAGAACCAGATGGCGCTGGCGACCGAAGCATGTCGCCATTTCGAAAAGCACCTGGTCGGCGACGGGAAAAATGCAGAGGGCTCAGTCCAAGTTGAAATATCCCCGGAAAATGCCGGCTTAAATCAATGACTTCCCACTGTCCCGACCCGTTGCGTATAGAATCCAATCATGGCGGCGGGGATTCAATACGAGACGCCAGTTGACGTTCCGCATTTGCCGATGGTGAGTGCGGGGCCGGACGAAATCGTGCTGACGATGCGGCCGACTCCGCTCTGGATCAATGTTGGTGAGATTTTTGCTGTCGGTCTGTTTCTTTGTATTAACGGGGCGTACCTGGCCTTAATGGCATGGGTGCATCGCACATCTGGACAGGGCGTTGACCCGAGTCAGATGCTGACATTTGCGGGACTCGAATTCTGCTTCCTGATCTTCGAGATTTATCAAATCGCCAAGTTGCTTCGGCGATATCGACGCGGTCCCATTCCACGCCAATTGGCCGTCTCTGCCGATTCGTTTCGACTAATTTCTGCCCCAGTCTGGCGGGTTCTTACCCGATGCCGTCCGCTTTCAGACGTGCGCGATGTTCGTCTCAGGAATTTGAAAAACGTCATCGGGCGTCCGGCCGGTGCGATCCTCTCGGTGCGATTCATCCGTGGCCCAATATGGCAATTTCGTTTCAATGAAAAGCACGCTGCGATTGCCGCGGAGGCGCACCGATTGATTCGCGAACGAGTCGAGTGCCGGAATCCTCATTGAAAAAACGCTGAACCGCCACATTTCGCCGAATCGGCAGCCCAAGTCGCTTGCGCCTTCGCGACCGTTTGGCGCATCCGTCCGCGAACGCGCAAGCGAGTATCAGGCGGTTAACGGCAGCAAGCACGCGAATTTCGCGGAACATTCGGGTTACAGCTCGCCGCCCTCCCTTGATCGACTCGCCCATTCCATTAAACTCGCCCGCTTTCGTTAGTCCCTTACCACAGGCAATAAAGTCATGGCCACTCAAACAGGCAATGCAGTCATTGGACAGTCCGGCGGGCCGACGTCGGTGATCAATCAGTCGCTCGTCGGCGTCATCCGCGAGATGAAAAAGGCGCGCATCGTCGATCAACTCCTGGGCGCCCGGCATGGTGTGCGCGGGATCGTCAATGAAGATTTCATTGTGCTGAATGAAGCTCCGGACGAACTGCTGGAGCGGATTGCAAATACTCCTGCCGCGGCGCTGGGCTCGACGCGCGATAAGCCGGACCAGGCTTATTGCGAGAAAATCTTTCAGTCGTTCGCCAAGCACAACGTCCGCTACTTTTTCTACATCGGCGGCAACGATTCAGCCGACACGGCACGCATCGTCGGCGAGCTTGCGGCCAAGGCGGGGCATGATCTGAAAGTCTTCCACATTCCCAAGACCATCGACAATGACCTGCGCGTTCACGATCACACGCCTGGCTACGGTTCCGCGGCGAAGTTCGTCGCCGCCGCGATCATGGGCGATAATTTCGACAACCGCTCGCTGCCGGGCATCAAGGTGGACGTGATCATGGGTCGCCACGCCGGCTTCCTCACCGCCGCCAGCGTGCTGGCGCGCCAGCACGACAACGACGGCCCGCATTTGATTTATGTTCCCGAAGCGCCTCTGAGCGAAGAGAAATTCCTGGCCGATGTCGATCGGGTTTATTCAAAGCAAGGGCGCTGCCTGATTGCGGTCAGCGAAGGCGTCAGCCAGCCGAATGGCAAGGCCTGGGCCGAGGCGATGACATCGAACTTGGAACGCGATGCGCACGGAAATATTCAGCTTTCCGGCACCGGCGCGCTGGGTGATTACCTTGCTTCAATGATCACCAAAAAGCTCCAGGCGCCCGGCGGCAAGAAGCTTCGCGTTCGAGCCGACACGTTTGGATATTTGCAGCGGAGCTTCCCCGGTTTCGTCAGCGGAACCGACGCCCGCGAGGCGCATCTGGTCGGCGAAATGGCCGTGCGCTACGCAGGCCAGGGACAGACCGGCGGCAGCGTCGCGATGAAGCGAACGGGCGGCGATGAGTACAAGATCGAAACTTTCCTCACGCCCCTTTCGACGGTGGCGCGGGAAACCAAGCATCTCGATCCGAGCTATATCGCCGATGGAAACAACATCACGGATGCGTTCCGCGAATATGCCAAGCCGCTGGTCGGCGGCCTGCCGCGCGTGGGTACGTTCGATGAATTGAAGAAATAGAACCATGTGGCACAGCCGCCCTCGGCTGTGGTTTTTTGCAGAGAGCTTCGAGCTTCGGTCGAACACAGCCGAGGCGGCTGCGCCAAAATAGATTTCCGGATCACGCGGCGCTGTGTGCCGAGGAATCCGCAGGATCGTCCGCAGCCGTCTCCTCGACAAGGTGGGGCATGGCCGCCAGGGCTGCGTATGCGCCACCGCGCTCGAGCAATTCCATATGAGTCCCCTGCTCGGCGACGCGCCCGCTTTGCAGGAAGAAAATCCGGTCGCAGCGCTCGGCGGCGGTGAGGCTGTGCGTCACGAGAATCACCGCGTGGTTTTCTTTGAGGCGCTCCAGCGTGCTGAGGATTTTTAATTCGTGGGAGCGATCGAGGCCGCTGGTGGGCTCATCGAAAACCAGAATCGGCGCGCCGGTGAGGAGTACCCGCGCTATGGCGAGCCGCTGGCGCTGGCCGCCTGAAAGATTCTGTCCGCCTTCGCGGATGATCGTCTGGAATCCATCCGGGAGCTGGTCGATAAACTCCGCCGCCCCCGCGAGCGCCGCGGCATGTCGAATCTCCGCAAACGAAGCGCCGGGCCGACCAAAGGCGATGTTCTCCGCGATTGTGCCGGCAATCACCGGGCTGTCCTGTGGCACCAGCGCGATCTGCCGGCGCACATCGCTGAGGCGCAGCGATCGAAGATCTTGTCCATCAAGCGAAATCGATCCCCGGGTTGGGTCGTAAAACCTCGGCAGCAGTGACAGCAGTGTACTCTTTCCCGCGCCGCTGGCTCCGACGAAGCCGACCATCTCCCCGCGCTCGATGCGGGCATTGATGCCGGTCAGCACGGGCCGCGATTCATGGTAATCAAAGTAAATATCATTGAGCGTCAGCACGCTTGGCTCGGCCTTCAGCGGCTGTGCGCCCGGATCATCCGTCACCGCCGGCTCCAGATCGAGCACGTTGAACACGCGTGCACAGGCCGCGGCGTTGTTCTGCACGTCGGCGGTGAAGCCTGTGATTCGGCGCAGCGGCTCCCAGAGTTGCGAGAGATAAAAGGTCATCGCAAACACGCCGCCCACGGTCAGCGCGTCGGCTCGTCCCCCGCCGGCGACGACCAGATAGCCGCCAAATCCCAGCACGAATGCATATCCCACCGCATAAATCAGCCGCTGAATCCACGGGTAAAGCTGCTGCTGCCAGCTCATCGTCATGCCGGCGCGGATGGTGCGATTGATGTATCCATCGAGCCGATTCGATTGCGTTTTCTCCCGGCCAAAAAGCTGCACGAGCGAAATCGCCGCGATCGCCCATTGAATGAAGCTGGTCAGATCGCTGTCGGCCTGCTTCGAAACGGCGCTGGTCTTGCGAATGGTTCGACTGAAGTATGCGTTAGCGATTACCAGCAAAGGCGCCAATGCAAGAGCCAGCAGCGTCAGCTTCACATTCCAGCCGAGCATCACGAGGCTGATAACAATCAATGTCAGCAGCGAATTGGCCGCGCCGACGAACGTGTCGAGCACGCCGAAAAATCCCAGCGCATCCGTGCCGAGCCGATAGATCGCATCGCCTAGTGGATGCGTCTTGTGATAGGCCGGCGTAAGCTGCTGGAAGTGATCGAACAATTGCGACCGCACCCGCGCGGTGCCGTTGTAGCGAAGCTGATTGTTGATCATCTCGCGGGCGAGCGTGATCGTGTCGTTGGTCGCGCGGACCAGCAACCATATGAGCCCCAATGCAATCACCCGGCTCACGTGCCCGCTCGGCGTCAGCCACATCAGCAGCCGGCTGTGCCATTCGTGACCGATGTGGCCGGCGAGGCTGTCGGTCAGCGCCGCCACCGCGGCCGGCTCGAGCACGCCGAGAAACAGCGCGACCCAGATCAGGCCGACCAAAAAAATCAGCAGCAGCCGATCCTGCTTGAAGTAGGCAAAGATGCGTTTGTATTGGGTTGACTTCGAGGAAGCGGGAAGAAAATCATCCGTGAGCTGGCCCTCCGGACCCGCAACAAAATCAGGGAATTCAGCTTTCACGGACCCTCCATGGATGGCACGTCACCTGCAAATGAATTCAATGCCCGTGCTCGCCTTGGAGTAATACGATGAGGAGGGTCCCCAAGTGCGACGGTTGACCAGATAAAATCGTGAGACAAACGGGGCGCGTGGGGACGCCGGCGGGGCGCGCGACACGAAATAAGGCCTCGCCGCAACTCCCGCATCATCAAGCGAATACGATAGTACGTTCCCGTACATGGAACAAAATGAGACAAAATGGGGCGCGCATTGACCGTTTTTGACCCTCAAAAACAGGTCGTTTTCTGTGATAAATCAAGGCCGGATAATAACCTATGATAATATCAATTTATTGCTAAATACGACATGCGCGCCCCGCTCTATTGTCAAGTGATTTTACGAACATTGGCAGCGCAAGATATCCTACGGCCAGCGGTTACAGCGTTCCCTTCGTACTGGGAATATCCTGGTTGCGCGGATCCTGTGTCACGGCCTGTCTCAGCGCTTTCGCCGCGGCTTTGAAGATCGCCTCCGCGATGTGGTGGTTGTTGGAGCCGTAAGGAACGTGCACGTGAAGGTTGAGCTTGGCGGCAAACGCGATCGACTTAAGAAACTCCTCGACCAACTCGGTTGAGAAGGAGCCGATGAGCGGCCCCGTGAATTCGACTCGAAAGACGAAAGCTGATCTTCCGGACAGATCGATTGCAACTTGCGCCAAACTTTCGTCCATCGGAACGATGGCCCAGCCATAGCGCTGGATGCCGCGCTTGTCGCCCAGCGCCTGCTCGAGGGCCTGGCCGATGACGATGCCGACGTCTTCGACGGTGTGATGCGAATCGACCTGCAGATCCCCCTCCGCCTGCACGTCCAGATCGATCAGGCTGTGGCGCCCCAGCAGATCGAGCATGTGATCGAAGAAGCCGACGCCGGTGTGAGCGGATGTCTTTCCAGAACCATCGAGGTCGATGGCGACGCGAACTTTGGTTTCCTTGGTCTGCCGGGAGATCTGCGCGGTTCGTGCCATGATGCAATCGCTCAAAAAGGTTTAACAGAGAATGCAGAAGAGTTTACCACGGAGGCACGGAGACACGGAGGCCGGGTTCTGCTGGAATGAGTGCCGCTGCGGAAGACTAAGTTTAGGAAAAAAAATTAGCCACAGATGCACACAGATGAACACAGATCAAGCAGCGGGAGATGAACACAAAAATTCCTTAATTGGTTTTCATCTGTGTGCATCTGTGTTTATCTGTGGCTAATCCTCTTCAATCAAATCCCGTTCCCTCGCATCGGCCCTCTACTTCAGCAAAACCACACCTCCGTGTCTCCGTGGTGAACAATTCCTCACGCGGCTACCGGCGTTTCGGTCAGAGCTTTAATACCCGCGAGCAGCGCATTGTTTTGATGGTTTTGCCCAACCGTAATTCGTATCTTGTCGGTCAACCCAGGCAGATCAAAATATCGCACCAAGATGCCCTGCTGCTTCAGCCCAAGATACGCTTCGCGCCCGCGCCCGTCGGGAACCGAAGCAAGAATGAAATTCGCCTGGCTCGGCAACACCGTCCAGCCCATCTGCATCAGCTCAACCGATAGCCGTTGGCGTTCCTGCTTCACGTACTCCCATTTTTCCTTGTAGTAGGCCTCGTCGCTGATGGCAGCCGTTGCCGCGACGATGGAAATCGCGTCGCAGTTATAGCTGTCCTTGGCCTTCATCAACTCGTGAATCACCTGCGGCTGCGCCACCGTATACCCAAACCGCAGCCCCGCCAGGCAGTAAGCCTTGCTGAGCGTGCGGGAAATGATCACATTCGGATGATCGCGCAGGAGCGACAGACAATCATCCTCCGCAAAATCGACATACGCTTCGTCGATCAGCAGCGCACCATCAAATTCCCGCGCCAGTTCCGCGACGCGCGTGGGGGAAACAAACGTGCCGCTGGGCGCATTGGGATTGGCCAGATAAATCGCGTCGGCCTTGGCCGCCAGCAGCGCTTCGGTCGGCAGGCTCCAGTCTTCACCCCAAGGCACCGAAACAAACTCCGCATCCTGTAAATTAGCCAAAACCGGATAGAGCGAATAAGTCGGATCGGGAGCCGCCAGCTTTCCGCCCGGCGGAATAAAAGTACGCGTGGCGATGGTGAGGATGTCATCGCTGCCGTTGCCGGCCAGGAACATGTCCGGCGTCAGGCCGAGCGTCTTGGCCGCCGCCGCCCGGAACGCATCGGCTGTGGGATTGGGATATCGCCGCAGTGACTCGCGGTCGATGTTCGCAATCGCCTGCATCACCCGATCGCTGGGCGGAAAAGGATTCTCATTGGTATTGAGCTTGACGACGCGCTCTTCTGCGAGCGGCTGTTCGCCAGGCGTATAACCAGCCATCTCGCGCAGGCGCGCACGGACAAATGACGGAGCCATGATCGCATTATAGCGTGGTGAGCCGATCAGTTGCTACACAAATGAAGCGGTGCAGCGGCGCGCGGGAGAAGGTTGACCGAATCAGTCGGAAACATTCAGAAGAGAATTAACCGCCGACAAACGCGGATGGACGCAGATAAGACTATTGCGAGCCGCGCAACTTGAGCTGAAATCGTCGGGAATTTGCCTTTCCCATCTGCGGTTATCTGTGTTCATCTGCGGTTCAATAATCCGTTGCTGTCCCGCTCAATCCAGCAGACAGACTTGTTGCATTTAATGGGATTGTCTAGTTCGAGATCAATATTCAGGCTATTTCCGAGCCGATGATCTTGACGCAACGGGATCGAGCGTGACTGACGAAGGTGAAGGACGCCGGACTCAGTAAAGCGGAAGAGCTATTCGATGCGAAATCCGCCGCTGCTTTTGGCGAGTTCGGCGAATTGCCGAAGCATGTCGATCGTCCGATCTGATACCCGTGTTTTCACGTCATCGTTATAACCGAGGCGCGCGACATGCGCATCAAGGCTTTGGGCCGTCCGTGAAAGAAGATCCTGCAGTTGCCTGCTTCCCAATCCTCGTGCGACCGCTTCGGCCAGCGCTGAAGCATCGTTGGACGAGATATGCTGACCCATCGCCGGGTCGTAGCTTTTGTCCCACGGCTCATTCTCTTTGTGCCAGTCGGGCCTTGAGGTTCCCAAAGACTGCCAGCCGCAGCCGCGGCCAAACTCCAGGACAAGGCGCCACGCAACGTTGGTCATGTTCATTTGGGCGCCATTCTTCGCAGTGATATCGACGCTCATTGAAATCAGCCTCGTTAGCGCGCGTTGACGGAAACTCAACGTGAGCGCCCTGGATCGTTCCGCCCTACCGCAGTGGGTTCATTTGTCCGAATCACCATGCTCGCTAATGACGCGAGCCTCGTTACCTGAAAATGTCACTCGCATCCGATGTTTGCCCGAAGACTCGACCGAAGAGAATTGGGATTCCTTAACCGCCACTACGCTTCCATCCATTCGGAGAACGCTTCGATATCCAGACTGATTCGGCTTCTCGACCGCGACGACGGCATCGGAAGGAATGGACCGCTCATCACCAGGCAGAAAGTAATAAGCGACCCGGGCGGTGAGATCGCGAGCGACCTTCGGATTAAGGAGGCCGCTTGCAGGCAAAGAATTAATGACTGGCGGCATCGAGCCCGCGTGGTCATGGGCGTACATCAGACACGCCATTCCGAGTTGAGAGAATTCCCATGGCAGCGGAGCCGCTTTTCTCGCTCTCCACACCACAAACAACACCGCCGCGCAGACCAGGCAAACCAACCATGGAATCCCTGCGGCAACAAGCAAGTATCGCTCTCGTCTTTCCATTGCCGGGCCTCACCGAGCGATTTTACAAGCAGCGACGCCTCCAGCCCCAACAAGTGCGCAACCAAATATTGATACGCCGCTCGAAGGGGAAAGCTGGGAACAAAACCGGGGACGGAGCTAGTTTTCCAGGAAACTAGTTGCGTCCCCGATTACTTTCTCTCACTCCACCCAATGGACTTGTTGCTTTTACAGGAATTGCGTAGCCAGATTCATTCTTCAGGCTATTTTCCATTCGGCGACTTTGACGCAACGGGAACAAGTGTGACCTGCCGAAGATCCATCACCGCCTGGCCGGGCTTGGTGATTGGCTTGACGGACAGCGTGTAATTGCCGGGTGCAAGATCGACGATACCCAGATCGCGTGGGACAAAATTCTGGAAACCGCCGGTGTCTTGGACGGTCATTTCGAGCTTCTGGTCGCCGATTGCGAATTCGACATGTGAGCCGCCGGAACCTTTGCCGCAGCCTTGGAGGGCGATGAGGTGGAATTTGCCGCCTTTGGCGACGATGAAGTCCCAGCTCACCCAATCATCCTTGCGCGTCCAGTAGCCGATGGTGTTTTTCTCGGGCTTGGGTTCGTAGCGCACGACTTTGCCGTGAATGGTCATATCGCGGGCGTGAAGAAGGATGGAGCCATCTTCGGCCTGCGCGATGGGACGAGTGGAAGGCGCGGTGGTCGGGGCGGCGGCGCAGAGGATGCAAAGCGCGAAGAGGATGCCGGAGATCGAAGTGAGTTTCATGTGGCGGATTTTACGCTTTTGCGTCCCGCCTGAACAATCGATCACGGCTACTCATTTCAGAGTGCATTCCTCACATCGGCAGACGCTTCTTCTCCCGCCCCCGGTGCGCCGGGGGAGGGCTGGGGAGGCGGTTTCGGGTGATTTATCGCGAGCAGAACAAGAGCCCCCACCCTAACCCTCCCCCGGAGTACCGGGAGAGGGAAGGAGAGGGCGGCCGACGATTGAGTTGCGCGCCCTCGGCTTCCACCGGCTCAGGATCGTCTGCATCGCGACGAAGACAAACAGCAGCAGGCCGGTGGTGATCTGCGTCCAGGCGGCGTCGCGGTTCCCGAAGGTGATGAAGTCCTGCATGATGCCGAGGATCAGGACGCCCAGAACGGTGCCGGCCAGGTATCCGACGCCGCCGGTGAGGACCGTTCCGCCGATGACGACGGCGGCGATGACATCCAGCTCCTGGCCAAGATAGTTGAGCGGATCACCGGAGGGAATATTGGCCATGGCCATGATCCCGGCAAGAGCCGCGGTCAGACCGCCAAAAACGTAAACCAGGATTTTGGTTTTCCCGACCGGAAGTCCCATCAGGCGCGCTGCCTGTTCATTCCCACCCATTGCATAAACCGTTCGGCCAAAGCGCGTGAAATGAGCCGCGTAGATGCACGCGATTGCGACACCTGCGAAGACGATCGTCCCCAAATGCAGCGTGATCGTTCCAAGATGCAGGCCGGCCTCCCCAAACGATTGAAAGAATGGAGACTCGGCGGCCACGGGACTCATGCTGATCAGGAAGCAGCAGCCGCGCGCCAGGAACAGCGTGGCCAGCGTGACCAGGAAAGGCGGCAGATCGAAAAAGTGGATCAGCGCGCCGTTCAGGTAACCAACACCGGAGCCGACGAGCAACGTGAATACGATCGCAATGGCCGGATGCAAATGAAATCGCTCGACCGCAGCGGCCATGAACATCGTCGCCAGCGCCATGACCGAAGCGACCGACAGGTCGATGCCGCCGGAAAGGATGACAAACGTGCTGCCAAGCGCCGCGATGCCCAGTCGCGCGTTATCGGAAAACAAATCCGCCAGCACAAGCGGCGAAAAAAAGCTTGGATATTGAAATCCCGTCAACACGTACAGCAGCACGCAAACCACTAAGGTCGCAGCAAGGGGAACGTGGCGCTGATCGAGCCGGAGCTTTTTCATGACGCCACCTGCGCGGCGGCTTTTCTCGTGCGCGACAGTCCAATCCGCGCGCAAACCGCAACTGATTTACGTCGAAATTCCGCCGACTGGAGCAGGCAGACCGCCAACACGACGATCGCCTTGATCACCAGCGTTTGCTGGATCGGCACCTTGTAGATGAGCGTGGTCTGGAGCGTTTGAATCAGCAGCGCGCCAATGAGGGAGCCAATCAGCGAGAATCGACCGCCGGTCAGCGCGGTGCCGCCGATGACGACGGCGAGGATCGCATCCAGCTCCATGTACATGCCAGTGGAGGAAGCATTGGCGATCATCACATCGGCGCTGCTGATGATTCCGGCGATTCCGGCGCACAGGCCGCAGAAGACGTAGACCATGAAGGTGATCAGGCCAACACGGACGCCCGCATATCGGCTGGCGACGGGGTTACCGCCGAGGGCTTCGATGAACAAACCGATCGACGTGGCGCGCGTAAGCAAGCCAGCGATGATCGCGACGACCAGCACGATGATCGGCGCGGTCGGCAGAGTGAGATGCGGATTATGGAGAGCGGTCCAGATTGTTCCTGAAAGAGGAACGTTGGCCGCGCCGATGCAGAGCCGGGCGATGCCGCGGCCAGCGACCATCAGCACGAGAGTCGCGACGATCGGCTGCATGCCGAGCCAGGCCACCGACATTCCGTTCCACATGCCTGCAAGAACTGAGACGAGCAGCGCGATGGCGATGCCTGCGCCGGGGGACATGCCCATTCCATTGAGCGAGGCCGGCATCGCAGCCTTTGCCGCGATCGCGCCGGCGAGCGCCATGATCGCGCCGACCGAAAGATCGACGCCGCCCGTCGCCAGGACAAATGTCATTCCCACTGACAGGACCGTTACCGGCGCGCCATAGCGGAAAATATCGACGAGTGTGCCGGTCAGTCGTCCCTGCACAATCGAGACGCTGAAAAAGCCGCGAATGCAGATTCCGTCGATGGCCAGCAGGATTGCCAAAGCCAGCGCCGGCCAAAGAAGCTTGCCCCACAGATGCAGCCGACCAAAAGCGGGCGCGGTCGCTGCGTATTCGAGCGTGTTTTGTTCGCTCATTGCGCGACCTCCGCCGGCCGATCCTGAGCGATGGTCTGCATGATCGCCTGCTCAGAGATGGCGGCTCCGCGGAGCTGTCCGACAAGCGCGCGGTCGCGCAAAACCAGCACGCGATCGCTGACGCGCACCACTTCTTCCAATTCCGAGGAGATGAAAACGATGGCGGTCCCCTGCCGACACAGCGACAGGACGAGCTTCTGAATTTCGGCCTTGGCGCCGACATCGATGCCCCGCGTCGGCTCATCGAGAATCAGCAGGCGCGGATCGGCGGCCAGCCAGCGGGCAAGGATGGCCTTTTGCTGATTGCCGCCGGAGAGATTGGCGATCGACTGCTCGGCACTGGGGGTGACGATTCCGAGGGCTTTGATGTACCCAGTAGCGATTTCATCCTGGCGCGAGCGCGACAGGGATTTGAAAAGGCCGCCGCGCGCCTGGAGAGCCAGGACGATGTTCTCCCGGATCGAAAGCTCGGGGATGATGCCAGAGGTTTTGCGATCTTCGGGGCAGAAGGCGAGTCCAAGCGCGATCGCCTGGCGAGGGTGACGGAAGATCAACTTTCTGCCGCCGATTTCAATGTCTCCGCTGTCGGCCACGTCGATGCCAAACAGCAGTCGAGCCATTTCCGATCGGCCGGAGCCCAGAAGGCCGGCAAGGCCGATGACTTCGCCCGCGCTGATTTGGAGATCGAAGGGTTGAATCGATCCGGTTCGTCCGAGACCGCGGGCTTGCAAAATCGATTGTGTGTCTGAAAAAGTCGACGAAGGCTTCTTGCTCCCGCCCCCGGTGCTCCGGGGGAGGGCTGGGGAGGGGGCGGGAGCTGGCACGCGACCCCCACCCTGACCCTCCCCCGGCGTACCGGGAGAGGGAAAAAGGCGCTGGTCGCGCGAAGCCTCATCACCCGACTTTTCCTGCTGGAGCTGAACATCCAGATCGGCCAGCTCGCGCCCCATCATGCGTGCGATCAGGTCCTGGCGCGAGAGCTGCGCGGTCGGATATTCACCAATCAGTCGCCCGTTCCGCAAAACCGTGATGCGATCAGTGACAGCATAAATCTGATCGAGAAAATGTGAGACGAAGATGATGGCCATTCCCTCATCCCGCAGCTTTCGCATGACCGCAAAGAGCCGCTGCACTTCATTGGCATCGAGGCTGGAGGTCGGCTCGTCGAGAATGAGCAGACGGGCGGAGATGTCGATAGCCCTGGCGATGGCGACCATCTGCTGGATCGCGATCGAGTAGCTGGAAAGCTGCCGACCGACGTCGATCGACAGATCGAGCCGTTCCAGCGCAGCTTGGGAGCACCGGCGGATCTTCCGCCAATCGATGCGCCCCCATCGGGTCGGCTGGCGACCCAGAAAAATATTTTCCGCGACCGACAGCGACGGGATGAGATTCACTTCCTGATAGACGGTGCTGATGCCCAGCCGCTGCGCTTCCTGAGGCGAGCGCGGGGAAATCTCCGCTCCATCGAGCAGCATTCGCCCGCCATCGCGCGGGTAGGCGCCGGTCAGCACCTTGATGAGCGTCGATTTGCCCGCGCCGTTTTCCCCCATGATGGCATGGATCTCCCCGCGACGCGCGGAAAAATCCACCTCGTCCAGTGCCAGCACGCCGGGGAAAACCTTGCGAACTTTTTGAAGATGGAGGAGAGGAGTGTCCGCCATGCCAACAACTTTTTCTCCCGCCCCCGGTACGCTGGGGAGGGGGTTTGGGACGATTCATCGCGAGCTGAGCTCAAGGCCCCCACCCTAACCCTCCCCCGGAGTACCGGGAGAGGGAATGAGTAACGCACCGCAAGCGGTAGCGGCTAAACGAGGCGAACGCATGTTTTTAATACTTTCGCTTCGCAAGTAGCTCCGGCGTCAGGTTGCTCTTGTCGAACAGTTCATCCTTCTGCACCGTGCGCTTCGGCATCGTTTTCCCGGCAACCGTCTCATCGATCGCATCGAAAGCTTGTGGGCCCAGCAGCGGATTGCATTCGACGACACAATCGATCGTTCCATCGAGGATCGCCTGGAGTGCGGCATGGATGCCGTCGATGGAGACGACCATGATGTCCTTGCCCGGCGTCAGGCCGGCTTCCTGAATGGCCTGAATCGCGCCCAGGGCCATGTTGTCATTGTGAGCATAGACGGCGGTGATGTTTTCTTTGCCGGCCGATTTCAGGAAGGCGGCCATCACTTCCTTGCCTTTGCTGACCTGAAAGTCGCCGTCCTGACTGACGAGGATTTTCATGTCGGGATATTTGGCCAGTTCATCGGCAAAGCCCTTGTGCCGATCGATGGCGGGAGCACTGCCGGCCGTGCCCTGAAGCTCGACGATCTTGGCTTTGCCATTGGTGTGCTTGGCCAGCCAGTCGGCGGCGCGGTGCCCTTCTTCGACAAAATCGGAGGCGATGAGCGTTACGTACAGGTCCTCCGGCGCGCTCACACCACGATCGACCAAGACAACTGGAATTTTCGCGCCCTTGGCTTCGCGCAAAACCTGATCCCAACCCGTCTCCACGCGCGGCGCGAGGATGATGGCATTGACGCGCTGGGCGATGAAGGCCCGGATCGCCTTAATCTGCTTTTCCTGATCTTCCTGCGCATCCGCAAAACGCAGATCGATGTGCCGATTCTGGGCCTCGGACTTGATCGACTGCGACTCCGCCGTGCGCCAGTCGCTTTCCTCGCCTTCTTGCGAGAAGCCAACGACTCGACTTCCGGAGCCCGACGATGCCACATGTTTATTGCATGAGATGGAGATGCAACCGATCATCATCAACAGCAGAAAAAAGCGGATGTTGCGAAGTGCTTGCATGGTGCGGATTCTCCCGAAGGGCTATTGCTGATGGCCGGTTGTCTTGCGGATGTAGGCGACTTCCGCGGGGTCATAGGGCTTGCCGTCGGTATGGAAAATGTCGTGGAACCAGACGGGCGGCTCACCGGTGTAATGCTTCTGCCAGGAATCCCAGGGATAGATCGTCTGCGATTTTCCCGAGACAAATCCCCAGTTGTAGGCTCCCACCTTCTGCGACTTCATGTATCCCAGGTTGGGATCGAAATGGCTGCCCGCGGGACGGGCCATGTATTCGGTGCAGAGCATCGGGCGGTCATATCGGCGAAGGTGCTCGACGGCCAACTTGAGCGTGTCGAGCGGCGCGTAGCAATGGAAGCTGACGATGTCGGTCTGCTCAAGCTGCACATGTTCCATCGGGGATAAGTTGTTGGGATCGGGCCAGGTGCCGATCCAGACGCCGGAGGTGATCGGCTGCGACGGGTTCACTTCGCGCGCCCAGCTGATCGCTTCGTTGAGCAGTTTCAGAGCCATCTGCGGCTTATCGGGACGCTCGAGATGTCCGTAACTGTTTCGATTGGTGTTGTCGGGCTCATTGAAGATGTCCCAGGCGTCGATCCGCTTATCGTCGCGGAAATGGCCGATGACTCCCTGAATGTAAGGCTTGAGTTCCGCATGACGGGCGGGGTCTTCCAGAATCTCCAGACCCGGGCACTGTACCCAACCCGAGTTGTGGACGTGCGGGCGAGGCTCATGCTGCTTGCCGGGCTTGGGGAATGGATCCCAGCAACTGTCGAGCATGACGAAAACCACGCCAATGTGATGTTTGCTGGCGATGGTGAGGAATTTGTCGATACGATCGGTGAAGCCGGCGGAGTCCTCGTTCCAGGGGATGTTGTGCAGGAAGACGCGGATGCTGTTGAAGCCCAGCCCCTCTGCCCAGCCCAGCTCGCGATCGATCGTCGTCGGATCGAACGTGTCGGCCTGCCACATTTCCAGTTCGTTGATGGCGGTGCTGGGAATGTAATTGCATCCCACCAGCCAGGGCTTCTGGCTGTACCACTCATTGGCCTGCTGTGTCGTCCAGCGCTCGGATGCGCGCGATGAAGCCGACAAAATCATCGGCAGCAGAACCACCAGACACGATAGCAACATCAGTTTGTTCATAGAGCGACCTTGGTTGATCCCTGCGATGCTAAACGATTGATTGAAAATTCGCACGGCCATGTTTTGCTTCAGTTGGCGGTGGTGATTTGTGGTGTTGCGCTGGAACCGGCAGGATTCTGCTCGGCGTGATTGGAGGCGGCTCGCTGATAGGTGCTCATGATTTCACGCATGGTGCTGCCGGTGAAATGAAAAATTAAAAGAGAGGGGAGAATGCCTAGCGCGACGATCAGCGCGGCGAGCGGTGCGAGGACAGCGATTTCAGCGGGCGTTGCATCGGGCATGCGCTCTTGCAGCACACCGGGCGGCCCCAGGAAAACCGATTGCGTGGCTCGCGCCATCGAGACGGCCAACAGGATCAGCCCAACGCAAGTGGCGACTGCGATTGTGAAAACAGCCGCAGTTTCTACGGCTGCAAATGAGTGCGGAAGCGACTGCGGTTGCGACACGCGGAAGATGCCGATGACGATAAGGATTTCGCCGACGAACATTGCCAGCGCGGGCAATCCTACCTGGTTGGCCATGGAGATGACTGAGAAGGACCAGAGCTTGGGCATCGCCCCCGCAAGGCCACCAAGATGATCCATATCTGCATGGCCCGCGCGGCGTCGAATCATGTCGGCGATGAAGATCAGCGACGCGCTGGCGAGGGCGCTGGCGACGAGGAGAAAAATGGTTCCGTTGAGTGCTGTCCGTGACATCACGGCAATGCCAATCAGAATCACGCCGGAAATGGCGGATGACTGGTGGGCCAGAAAACGATGGAGATCTACCTGACTCAGGGCGCACAGTGCGTTGAACAGCAGGCACGCGACCCCGAGGCTCGCTAAGGGCAGCCAAGCGTATGCTGCGATATCGGCAAAAGTTGGATAGGCGATACGCAGTAATCCATACGCGCCGCTGAGAAGAATCACAGGACTCAGCACCATGAGAATCGGCGCGGGCGCGTGGGAATAAACCGTTCCGATCCAGGCGCCAAATGGCAGGATCGCCATGCGGATCAGCATGGCCAGGAGAAAAAGAACGAACGCTACCGTGCGAAGACTCGGCGCGATTGTCGCATGTCGATCGATCATAGCAATCGCGACGACCAGCAGGATGCCGGATGCAGCGGCATGGATGAACGGCCCATAGGCTCGATCTGTTTTTTGCTTGCTGCCGCTCCGCGCAACGAGCAGCAATAGAAATGTCGCGAGCTCCAGGAAAATGAAAAAGAGCCATGGATCATTCGCGAGAAAGGTTCCCAGCGCGCACGTCTGCAGCAAAAGCAATCTTGAGAAGAACGGCCCAAATCGATCCGCCTCCTTCTCGGCTGCCACGCATGCGAGCAGAAAGAGCAGCGCGGTGATGACGGTCTGCGGCCATGAAAGCCCATCCACTGCAAGGTGATAGGAAATCCGATGTCCATAGGTCATGGTGGCGGTTTTGTCGAAATGTATCTCAGTTGTGTCGAAGCGCCCCGCGAGCGGGATCAGAAGCGAGATGATCAACGTGGCACCAGCGAAACCGATGGCGATTCGCTTTGCAATACGCGGGCGGCGCGCGGCCCAAAGCAGAAGGCTGCCGGCAGCGGGCAGAAATACGACAATGCTTAGAAGGTGATGCGCGAGCGAGTCCATGCAAAAAGACGGATGACGCGTGCGACCAGTTTCTGCCCACGGTTAATGAAGTATCGGTCCAGTTCTGAAAGCAGCATCGAGCAGATGATTGTAACCCTTACAATCGCGATCTCATAAAATTCTTCAATCATCATGCCGCGCTCCAGCCAGGCCGCAATCCATCGGAGCGGGGCCATTTTTCGAATCGAGTCGGCCAGGATCCGCTCAAATGGGAATAGTACGATGGCCAACCCCATTCCAATCAGCCAGCCCCATTTTACCGGCCAGGTCGCGGCGAGCGCTTCGCCATGATCGTGTGCCCAGGCGGCGGGCGTGAAGTCCGCTGCAGGAGCCTCGGCGATTACTTCGGCGCTTTCTGCGGTGCGCGCGGAGCGCGCCGGAGGCGGCGCGGGCCACATCTGAAAGAGACCCGCGGTGCTGCCCATGGGGGCCAATGCATCTCGCTGATGGAATTCAGTGGCGATCGCGCTGGATTCCTGGGCGGATGCGCGCAACAGATTCGGCGCGCCGAGCATGCTGCCGGCAAAAATGCTCACGCCGGCCAGGATGATCAAGGGCGCCCAGAGAATGGGCGACTCTCGTGCCGATTGGTAAACATCGCGATCGCGCGGCTTGCCCGCAAAAATCAGCAGCCAGAAGCGGGTCAAATAGAAGGCGGACAAGTATTCAGTCCCGATGGGTATCGCGAACAGCAGCCAGTAATAGGCCGAGCGATTGAGGAATCGCGTAGCGAGCGTCGAGGTCGCGCCGGCATCGATGAAGATACTTGTCCGACTGTAATATCCGGAGAGCCACGGGACGCCCACTGCTGCAGCGACGCCAATCGCAAAGGTAAGTGCCGTCCAAGGCGTCTTGCGCCATAGTCCGCCAAGCTGGGCAAAGCTGGTTCGATGTCGCAGCCCAATCAACGCGCTTCCGGCAGCCAACACCAGCAGCGATTTGAAGAAGGCGTGCAGGATCAAATGAAACAGGCCGCTTCCCCAACCGCCGATGGCGATGGCAAAGACAATCAGCCCCGCCTGCGAAAGCGTCGCGTAAGCCAGCAGTCGATGGACTTCCCTTTGCGCTAAGGCGCAGAGCGTGCCGATCACGAGTGTCGCCAGGCCGATGATCGCAATGGCCAATCGCGCCTGGGGCGTGAGGATCGGAAAGAGTCGGGCCAGGAGATAGACCCCTGCCGCGAGATGAGCGATTGTCTGAATCATCGCGGCAACGGGCGCGGGGGCATCGGTCGAGTTTTTCAGCCAGGTATGAAAGGGAAACTGCGCCGCCGATCCCAGTGCGCCGCAGGCCAGGAGAATGCCAGTGAGCGTTAAGAGACCCGGTGACAACGTTCGTCCATTTTCCAGATGAACCGGCAGCCCCTCGCTTGCATTGGCGAGCGTCGCCCAGATTTTCGGAAAGGAAAGATTTCCCAGATGAATGGTGAGAATGGCGATGCCGATGATCAGACCGATATCTGCTAAGCGCGGAGTGATGAGCGAGGCGAGCGCTGATCGGGGAGACGTCGGTGTTTCGCCATACCCGGCAATCAGCAGGAATGTCCCCAGCCCCATCAATTCCCAGAAAATCAGCAATTGCAGCAGCGTGCCCGAAAGCATCACGCCCATCACGGCAAAAGCGAGAAACGCAAGACAGACGAAAAACCCGGAGTAACCGCGATTGGCCGGCTCATAGCCCGTGCTGTAGATGTGCACCAGCGCAGCGACCAGTGTGGTCATCGCAAACATCGCGATCGTCAAGCTGTCGAGATAGATGCCGATGTCGAGGTAGCCGACATGGTCCTGCTGCACGCCTCGCCCGATGGGCAGCCAGGGAAGGGTCATGAGGATCGGCTGTTCGCCCATCGTCCAATTGCGCCCCATATAATGGCCGCCCTGTGGATCGTACCAGGCGACCATGGCCCAGATGGCAAAGGCGAAGCTCAGGCAGATGAAAGCTGCTGCGGTCCAACCGGCCAACGGCGCGCCGAGTCTCCGGCCGACGATCGTCAGGAGGATCGCGGCCAGTAGCGGCATCGCCGTCGCCAGGATCAATAAAGTCGCAGGACCGGGCATGAGAACGTGTGTTAATGCGTAGCTGCAGGAGCGCTATCCGGCAGCATCAGCCGATAGCTGACAAACGCAAACGCGCTGCTGTCGGGCGACCAGCAGGGAACGTTGATCGTGCCCTGCCCGCCAAAGAGCGTTGCTACGATCTTCGTCTTTCCGCCCGCGATCGGCATCAGGCGCAGCACCACATCCTGATTCTCCGGATGCCCTTTAACGTCTTTGTCATAAGACAGGAACAGCAGCCATTTCCCGTCGGGTGATGGATGAGCAAACCAGTCGGCATACTGCTCATCGTGCGTCACCTGTTCCTGATCGGTGCCATCGGGATGCATGCGCCAGATTTTCATCACGCCAGTGCGCTCGGAATTGAAGTAGATAAATTTGCCGTCCGGAGTGTAATCCGGCCCGTCATCCAGTCCTTCAGCCGTTGTCAATCGAGTTTCAGGACCCCCCTCGGCTGGCACTGTATAAATGTCGAAATTGCCATTGCGCTCCCCGCAAAAGGCCAAAGTCGTCCCATCAGGCGACCAGCCATGCCAGTAGGATGGGCCGGTTGGGGTGATGAGCCGAGGCGTTCCACCGGTGCTGGGGACAATCGAAATCACCGACGGCCCCTTGTCCTGATGGCTGATCGCCAGCCATTTCCCATCGGGCGAGAGGCCGTGATCGTTATTGCATCGATTCACGCCGGTGATGTTCAGTTGTGTCGGCGTGCCGCCTTCGACCGGAATGGTATACATGCCGCCCTTGCGGTTGATCAGCAGGAGCTTGCCGTCGCGCGTCCAATTAGGGGCTTCGAAATAATCGGTTGCGCGATAGACCAGCCGGCGTGGCGCGCTATCGATCGGCACGATTTCCAGGCTCGTCTGCCGAACGCGCTTTTGGCCGGGAACGATCGGCTTCACTTGCAGCGATACATTGGAGAAGACTGCCGACTCCGAAACGGTGATGTTATGCGAGCTGACTACCAGCCCGGCATAGACCGGATCCTTCATCTCGATCGAAAGCGCCCCTACCGTTGAAAAAGGTTTCCCCTTCGGCGCGATTTCCAGCGAAAAGACATTGCCATCGCGCATGAGCCGAACCGAAACTGGCGCGACGATGGGCGTTTGCACTTCCATCGTCGGCCCGCCAGCGACTTTGCGATATTGCAGCGAGATTAAACCTGAACCGTGGATGGCGACATCCGCATAGGGCGCATCCGCATCCAGACTTTGGCGGATCATCCAGCAGGCCTTGCGATGCGGATCTTTGCCTTGCCCGAGGAACTCGACTTCGCCCGTTAAGACGATGTCGCCCGAAACCTGTCGGTAAGCATAATGAAATGCATCGGCGTTCCCCCAGATATTGGCGCCATTGCCGGTGATTTTGTAAGTCGAGTTCCCGGCATCGAATTGCGCGGAGCCGGGTTGCTCGACTTTGCCGACATCACTTTGCTGATCGAATATCCCAAGAGCGCCGGCAGATTGCGCTAAGACGCCCGCAGACGGGAGTAGAAACAGGAGAACGATCGTTGCGATCAAGCATCGCAACGGCACGCGCGCAGCCGCCATGGTCCTTCCCTTGTTGAAGATGGCGGCAGCATAACGTCGCGCTGCCCTCTTCTTCCAGATGGGAAAGTCATGGCCTGACGGAATTCAGCAGCCGGTCTTAGAGGGTTTCGTGCGCCAGAGTCTTGTCTTCCACATCTTGCGGTGTGGGATCCCGGCGCGTCACGGCGAGGATCAAATAAATCATTCCCACCGACGCCGCCGAGACGATCGCCAGGAGAGAAATCAAAATAGACGAATGAACAAAGACGGGAAGATGAATTGCGAGCATCCAATGCTCCTTGACAGAAATGAAGTCACGTTCCACGCGACTGTCGGGTGGGCATGTTATCTATCGAATCGGGTTTACACCAGCGCGATATTAAAAATTGTTGCGTTGATCCTGACCAACTTGGGATTTGCGCCATCGATTCCCCACCCATACCGCCCAGGGGATCATCGCGAGGATGAGGATCGCCCAGACGCGGATGATGGTGATGTGGAGCGCGCCGATGAAATCTTCATTGTGCGCGAGTCCGATGTCCCAAGTCGTCTTGCTGACCCTGCGAAAGTTCCAGGGATCGTTGGGATCGGATAGAGGATCCATATGCAGGCCTCCAGGAACGCGGAAATTCCTCTCCGCCGTCCGGACGATCATCAGATCGCCGCGCTCGGCACTGATTGAAATATGGTGCGACATTCCGTAGGTGACCGATTTTCGATAGCTCTGAATCCATAGTGCAACAATGAGGACGCAAAACAGCGCTGCCACGATGGCCAGCGCACCCATAAGAGTGCGAAGTCGAGCGCGTCGATTCAGCTCGTCGTCCAGCGGCGATTGTGGTCGCTTTTTGGGTAATTCCGATGATTCAGTCATTGAGCAGGCCTGGTATCCGGATGTTCGACGAATGCGCTTTGCGACGGAGCGAATGACCAGTCATTGGCGAAGAACCCAGCGGCCAAGACCCCTCGATCTCCAGTGCGAAGCGCATCCGACTGAATCACCATCCAATCGGGATAGCCGACGCCACTGGTCAAGATTGGCAGGCGCTCGATTAGTCGGCCTCCTGCCGGGCCGGTAGAGGCAATCGCGCCGACGAGGGCCTTATCGCTTCCCTGGCGAGGATAAAGCAGCAGAGCGGCCAGGTCCTTTCCTTCGAACTTTCGCTCGCCGATCTGGATCGATCCATCGCGCACATCGCATGGGCAACCATTTAACAGCGGTTCCCAGGCGGCGTTCGTCTGAGCATTGCCAAAGAGAATGACATTCCGATCGTCCGCCGGTTGCTTTTGAAACTCGATATCCGAAAGAATGTCCACGGCTCCGTTACCGCGATAATAGAGCGTCTCGGCCAAGAGTCGGGCCTCATCAAGCTCCAGGGCCGTTTCTTCTTGTGATCCATGGGTGCCGTAAACAAATTTCACATGATTGGTGAAGATCTGCTTAAAGCCACCACCTCGCGCGGCACTCTTTTGGCCGCGAGGGATCTCATTTGCCACGGACCATTTGTCGTGCCGACGAAGCATCGCGAATGAATGACCCGCGGCATTTTGCGGAATTTCAAGGGATTGTCCGTCAATGAATGCCTTTTTCACCGGCGTTTGCATCGCCGACAGGCCGATCGTCATCGCCGCCACGTTTTCGGTTTCTCCCGATAGATCATCGCCCTTTACCTGCAATTTCGCTTTGCTGGTCTTGAGGGCCTGCGTCTGCTGCTCGATCGTGAGCCAATGGCATTTCCCCGAGACAGCCGGGTCGGCGGTGACAAACTCAATCTCGTGAACACCTGAATCATCCGGCAGGCGCGCCTTTTCAAACATTTCAAACATTGGCGGCCAATCGACGCACTTGCTGCCCCACCAATGGCCTGCCCCCTTTTCCTCGTGATAGATCACGCGCGGATTGAATTTCAGGGCATCGCGCATCGCCCGCGCCTCTCGAACCGGCACGTTATCGTCGGCGTCGCCGTGCAGGATATAAACATCCTCCATCAGCGAATTGCGCAGCAGGGCCATCGTGTCGCTGGGAGAAACGGCCCGCTGAATCATCTGCTCGACGGCGCTCGCGTTGCGAAAGCGCTGCCCGCCGCCGTAGCTGAAGAAGCTGGACCACCCGGCGCTGGGGCCGATGGCCGCAAAGAGGCCGGGGAAGGTCAGGCCCACCTGCCATGTTCCATGGCCTCCCATGGAATGGCCGGTCAGGATCACGCGATGCGGATCGTGCGGGATCGTCTTTTTGGCGATATCCAGCACCTCGATGGCGTCGAGCCGGCCCATGTCTTCCCAGTCGAATCCGTAGGGCCGGCGGTTGGTCGGGGCAACCAGCGTCGCATCGTCTTTGCTGGCATACGCCGATGCCTGACCCAGCGCCTCGACTGCCGCGCCGTGCAGCGTCAGGATCAGCAGGTTGTCTTTGGACGGCTTTTGTGCCGGATTGACCGCGTAATACTGCACGCTGTTATCAATCGCGCTAATGAAAGTTCGCTTGTGGACTTGGTTCGGCTGGCGCACGCGGAGTTCGATATCGGCGCCGCCCACGTCCTGGCCAGATGGCACGAGTTGTAGCGCGACCTTCAGCTTTTCGCCTGACACCGATTGCGGTACACGGATCGCCACCGGCACTTTTCGCATCGACATCGGCGGAATTGATGGAATTGGCGTAATCGTCGCATTCTTTTCGCCATTGACTCGTGCCGAGATCGCTCCCTCGGCCGAAGCTCGATTTGTCGTGTTAATCACTACGATGCCGCCCAACAGTTCGCCTTTGTCGCTGGTCAAAATATCCGGTAGCGTCGCGTCGCGCGTGTCGAGCATGAGCGGCCCGCGAGTGGGCAGAAGCTTGACGCGCAGTCGCCCTCGCCCGCAGGCAAAGAGCAGGTGATTCTCGCCCTTCTCAAGCTTCGCGGGAAACGAAAGGTAGCCGTAGGAATAGGGATCGCCAGTATGGGTTTGGCCATTGACCCATGCGGTCGTATCTCCCTCCGCCTGGACAAGCATGATCGCGTCTTCGGGCACATTGACGTTGCACGCGACATAGCCGCCGGCCAGCGCCTGTCCCTGGAACCAGCCATCCTTATCCGCCTGGATCTTCTGCCATTTCCCGCTTCGGCCATTGCTCAGTGCAAGCGTCTGATCCGCCTGCGGCCAATGAAACGTGTTGCTTGCGATTTGATCCCACACCGCATCGGTCGGAACTGCCGCGCGTCCCCCGCCGCTGACGCGGCCAATCGCCAACGCCTCATGAATTTCGATCGGCTCAGTCGCCGCCGGTGCAACGCAACAGCAAATCAGCGTGATCAAAACCAGTAGAGCAATAAGTCGGGCGGATGACATGATCCATCCTGTCTTTATTTACTAACCGGCCCTTTTGAAAGCTTCGAGTCGGCCGTCAGATGCATTTCAATGCTTGTTTTTGGATCGCGAACCGTCGCCAGATAACCGTCACCTTGTTTTTTGATGTCAACCGGATTGCCTTGATTCATGCCCAGGTCAGCAGCCGAATCAGCATAATGACGATGCGTTTTGAAATACTCCTTCTGCCGGTAGTAAACCTCCATGAGCCGATCCCGCAATGGCAGCGTGACATCTGGATGGAACTTTGCACTTCCCGGCGCGCCGTTTGAGAACTGCACATATCCCCATCGCTCCGGCCGATGCATATCGATCACGCCCTGCGGCGACCAGACCCAGTTGTCCTCCGGATGCGCCTCGCGCGGCACCTTGCTGTATTTGCCGTTGATGATGTCGATCAGCCATTCGACCCGCGAAAAGCCCATGCGCCACTGATCGCCATCCTTTGGAGGGCAAGTAGCCGCACCTGCGTACCTTTTCAGCCCCGACCACGGAAAGGCAATTTCAACCGACCAGCCGCGATCGGTATCGGCGGGATTGTTGATCGTTCCATCGATATGAACGGCGCTGTGCAGATCCTTCAGGTTGGTGCCGAGGTGCGCCGGCCCGCCATCGCGGTAAGGCCGATCGAGCGTCAGCTCCCAGATCGAGTTCAAGGCGTTCATCTCATATTCGTAGTAATTGTGATTGTCGCCATCCGGATCGATGAAGACCTCGAAATCCGGGTCCATGAACATGATCGAATTTTTCTTCGTGAGAGTCCCCCAAACGTGCGGCTCCTCCAGCTCGGCAAAGACATACAGGTAGGAATCATCCCACAGAAGTTTTGCTCGCGTACGGAAACGCGGCGCCGGTTTGACGGAACCCTGAATGTCCACGAAATCTTCGGTCCACGGCGCGTTGGCCCACGCCGGCTCATCTGCCTTGCCGTCGATCTTGATTGGCCCTGTCGCGCGATAACAAATGTAATGGCGAGGCGTGAAGCCTTTCATCGCGGCCCAATCGCCCTCGGGAGATGCTGAATCAGCAGATGCGCGACCGTCGAAAAGTACAACGCACCCGACCAACACCACGATCAATCCGATAGCATTCCGCATAGGCCGCCTGAGAGGAGTCGCCGAAGAATAAATGGGCGGTCGAAGTCGGTCAAACGCGGAGCGCGTCGGGTGAATTTCCCGCACGGGAACTTTCTTCAGGGGCGGGTCGCATTGCTGGGTGTTCCGACCACAAGTGCGGTCAGTGCGCTCGACGCACACCGCAAGCGGTAGCGGCTAAAAGGGAAAGAGCAATCGAGGGCCTATGTTTCCGTAGAACACGCGGTCAATCCGAAGGTTTTTGAGGTCGGTTCAGTCGATCGCGCGCCTGCTGCTTGGCGCGCCGAAGACTCGAAAGCGTATTCGCTTCTTCCGAATCCTTGCCCCCGCTCCTGGTTTGATCCGCAGAAGTCTGGGTCTTCACAGTCGCGCCGCCCACCAAACGATTGATATCTCCTTGAATCGCGGCTCCCTCAAACTTTGTTCGGGGATTCGCGGACTGCGCCGCCTGTTGCTGGCGTTTCTGTCGAATGAGTGCGACCGGTACGGCCGTCGGCGGTACCGCACGTGTCGTCTGGGTAACGGAATGGACAGAAGCAATAGTTTTTGAAACAAGGCTGCGAAGCGTGTATCGGTCCCAGGCGATGCGACGCGCCGCCACGTCGAGGAGCATGGCGACCATGGCTAACGGCATCAAAATGTCCCAGATCGGCCGTCTTGAAACGCTTGGCCATAGGCCTTCGCGGGAAAATAAATCATCGTTTGGCGCGAATGGCGCGAGCATTCTGCCGCCGGTCTGTTCGACGACTTGATTCAGTTGGGCTTCGTTGCTTTGCAGATCGCGCATCTCGCGCGCGGCATCGATTCCCATGCCGCCAAAGGCGGTTCCGCTCTTGCCATCTCGGCCACGATAATGGGCAACGATGATGTACTGCCCTTCCGACCCGGCGGCAAAACTGCCGGAATAGGTTCCCGGCCCCGTTTGCTGGAGCTGCACGAGGCGGGCCGACAGATCGGGCAACAGGACCGTGCACTCGACACTCAAGAAATTGCGGAAGGAATCGTCGGGGTTGACCGCCCGCAATTCGATATGGCCCGTGGTTCCATTCACCGTCGAACGCAGATCCACCTCATTGGAAATTGGTGCTCGCTGCACCGAGCGAATGATCTGCGTCCAGAATTTCCCAAAATCAGGCGAGGCGATCCATTGGCTGGCCCACCGCGGACCCGCATCACTTGTGAAGACCGCAACGCGCCCCAATCCCGCCCGCCATCGCGCCAGGATTGGGTCGTGATAGGGTCCAGCGACCATCGCCAATTCCGCCTGCGGGTCGGGCTTGATGGTCGTGAGCACCATGCCATTCACGGGCGAAACTTGCGACAGGCCACTGGTCATGTCGCTGGACGAAGTCAATTTAATCGCAATGCCATCCGGGTCTTCTTTGATCAAAGGGCGGCGCAACACCGATGCTTCCTTGATGAAGACCTGCGGCAAAACTTTTGGGTTAGTCACCGCATAAAACCGCCCCTTCCCCATCGCCGCCAATTCGGAAAGCAGCTTGACATCGGCATCATCTCCCACGCCTACGGCCGAAAGCGTGATTTTCGCCCCATTCATTTTGGCGAGGATGCCCCGGTAATCGCCGGGCGTGCTGTCACCATCAGTCAGCAAAATTACATGTTTAATCCCCGCATCTTCAGGCTTCACCTTGCTCAGCGCCTCGTAAGCCGACACGAGGGAAGGATAGATGATGGTGCCGCCTGCTGGCGCGATCGACCGGATCTCGCGGACGCTGGCATTTGGATTTGTATTGATTCCCAGCGGAACGATCCACGTTGGCGAAGAATCAAACGCGATAACGCCGAAATAATCCTGCGGCGTCAGTGTGCGCAGCGCGAGAATTGCCGCCTCGTTGGCGATCTGCTGCTTGCTGGCTGACGAGCCCCGAAATCCCTCGGCCATCGATCCGGAATGATCGATCACTAGCACCAGCGCGCCGGCCGGCAATTGACGAATGCCCGGGACGGAGCAATTCACCGGCAGAATCGTTTCCAATTCCGAACCGATCCATCCGCCCGCACCGAAGGTGCTCGGGCCGCCAACCATGACGAGCCCGCCGCCTGTATCCTGAACGTAGGCGCAAAGCGCTTTTTCCTGCTGTGCGTCCAGTCCACCTGCACCGCGCGAAACGTTTGCGAGGATGATCGCGTCGTACGCCTGCAGGTCAGTGAGCGTGCGCGGGAATTGATCTGGGGAAATGCGATCTTGGGCGGCAATTTCGATCCCCTGGCTCGCCAGCGTCTTGAGAAGCGGATTTCCGCCTCGCGCCTCGGTCGCATCGACGTACAGCACTTTTCCTTTTCCGCGAATGAACGTGAAGGCGTCGGCAGATCGAATGGCCGAAAGCGCTTGATCCGCAGCGCCTCCAGAATCTGGCTCAAATGCGGCATGAAAACGCTGGAGGCCGGCCTCCTGCCCTGGCACTGCAAAGTGAAGTAGATTGGCTCCAGGAATGAGCGTTACGTATCGATTTGCGATGATCTGATTGTTCGCGGTAATGCGGACAGTGCCAGCGCGGGAGAGTGGGCTTCGATTTTGAAGAATCACATCCAGCGTAAACGGCTCATTCTTTCGCCGCGACGTGGGTGCAATGAGCCGTTCCATGAGCACAGAGTTGTCCACGTTGTAATGGAGCGGCATCACATCGATCGGAATATGCGAAGCGGCAGCCGCATGAAGCTGTGCGGAGAGATCGCCGCTCGTTGCGTTGCCGTCCCAGGCCAGCACGATGCGGTGCATCGCATCGCCATGGAACATCGCCTGCGCCAAAGTCAGCGCACCGGCGACATCCGTTCCGCTCCCTGGTTCGCGCGTTGAGCGCTGGTCGAGCCGTAAGGAGGGCGACGGCATCGCATCGACCCGAGCCTGCTCGTCAAAGCTGACTATACCGACAGTGTCATCGCGGGGCTTTTGCGAATCGGAAGCCGAGGTCGTCAGCCATTGATCGATCGAAGATTGCAGCGTCTTATCGGGGAATTCGTGGACATATTGCGTCGAGCCGCTGATGTCGCGGACAACGACCACTTCGAGATTCTTATTGCGACGCTCCCACCGCGCCCCGCCGAGGGCGAGCACAAGCAGCAGAAGCACGACAAGCCGCAGGCTGATGGCCGTCCATTGTCGAAGCGGATCCTGCCGGGCCATGGCTCGCATGCCGGTCGCAATAACGTAGCCAGCGAGTACGAGGAAGATCAGGACCGCAAGCGGAATACTGATGTATTCCAGTCGAATGGTCGCCGCGGGTTGGAGCCAGGCTTGGAACAGACGGGGCCTCCAGAGACTATCGTCGCAATGTGTTGACGAGCGTTCAAGCTATTCGCGCCATCAATCGCCGCGGTTCGCCCTCGTCGCATGCGCCTTCGCGACCGGATGCGCTTAACCGTCCGCGAAGGCGCTAGCGACGTGGACGGCCCGCCCGGCAATGTGAATCCTCTCTCATGTGCAAAGCAATATTCAGAATGCCAAACAGACGTCGCGGCTGTTTTCATTTCGCTCGGAAATGATGCTTTCCAGAATCGTCCCGGCGGGCGATGATTCTCCCTCGATGACAGACACGACCGCCACTGAAGCCGGCACTGGATTGATCGGCACGGATCCCTGGCTCGAGCCGTACGCGTCAAAGCTCGCGGAGCGCCACAAGCGTTTTCGCGCGATGCTGGGCCGGATCGAAGCCACGGGCGGGCTGCTCGGGCAGATCAGCCAGGGGCATCATTATTTTGGATTCAATCGCGGGAATTATCTGGGCACGCCGGGCGTCTGGTATCGCGAATGGGCGCCGGCGGCGCTGCAACTGCGCGTCATTGGCGATTTCAATTTTTGGGATCGCTGGGCCTGCCCGATGGTGCGCGACACCTTTGGCGTCTGGAGTCTTTTCCTGCCGGCCGACAAATATAGTGGCCTCGTTCATGGCAGCCGGGTGAAGGTACATGTCGTCGGCGAAGACGGCGCGGGGACGGATCGCATACCGGCTTACATTAAGCGGGTCGTGCAGGACCCACGATCCAATGACTATGCCGGCGTTTATTGGGATCCACCCGAGCCTTACAAGTTTAAGAATGAAATTCCAAAAATGACGGGCGGATTGCGCGTTTATGAATCTCACGTCGGCATGGGACAGGAGGAGGCGCGGATCGGGACTTTCACCGAGTTCACGAAGAACGTTTTGCCGCGCATCGCGAAACTCGGCTACAACGCCGTGCAGCTCATGGCGATCCAGGAGCATCCGTATTACGGCTCATTTGGATATCACGTCAGCAATTTCTTCGCGGTTTCGTATCGCTTCGGGACGCCTGACGACCTTAAAGAATTGATTGACGCCGCTCATGGGTTGGGATTGCGCGTGCTGCTGGATCTGGTCCATAGCCATGCGGTGAAAAATACGCTGGAAGGCCTGAATCTCTTTGACAGCACCGATCATCAATATTTTCATGCCGGTCCGCGCGGCCAGCACCCTGCCTGGGATTCCTTGCTATTTGACTACGCCAAGTATGAAGTCCAGCGGCTGCTTTTAAGCAACGTCCGCTATTGGTTGGAAGATTTCAAATTCGATGGCTTCCGCTTCGACGGCATCACCAGCATGCTCTATCTCGACCATGGGCTGGGCAAAGCCTTCTCCAGCTACGACGATTATTTCGGCGCCAATATAGACGAAGATGCGGTTGCTTACCTCAAGCTCGCTAATGATCTGGCCCACACGCTTCGGCCGGATGTCATCACGATTGCGGAAGATGTTTCAGGCATGGTGGGCACCGCCCGGCCCGTTTCCGAAGGCGGGCTGGGGTTCGATTATCGACTGGCGATGGGCGTGCCGGATTACTGGATCAAGATCCTCAAGGAAAAGCGGGACGAGGATTGGAACCTCGGTGAATTGTTCAGCACGTTGCTCAACCGTCGCCATGGCGAAAAGCACATCGGCTACAGCGAAAGTCACGATCAGGCGCTGGTTGGCGACAAGACCATCGCTTTCCGGTTGATGGACAAGGACATGTACTGGCACATGAGCAAGTCCAGCAACAATCCGGTCATCGATCGCGGCATCGCCCTGCACAAGCTCATCCGCCTGCTTACCTTCAGCCTGGCCGGCGAAGGCTATTTGAATTTCATGGGCAATGAGTTTGGCCATCCGGAATGGATCGACTTTCCGCGCGAAGGCAACAAATGGTCGATGCATTATGCACGCCGGCAATGGTCACTGGCCGACAACCCGCATCTAAGATACATGGGCCTCAATGAATTTGATCGCGCGATGCTGGCGCTGGATGAGCGATTTAAGCTTCTGGAAGACCCACTGATCGAGCTGTTGATGGTGCATGAAGCCAATAAGCAACTCATTTATCGGCGCGGGCCGCTGGTGTTTGCGTTTAATTTTCATCCGACGCAGTCGTATGCGGACTTTCGCATTCCGGTTCCGGACCCGGCCGATTATGAGATGATTCTCGACAGCGATTCGGCCCGCTTCGAGGGATTTGGTCGCGTGGCGGCGAAGATGACTTATCCGCGCGAAGATGTGCCTTATGAAAATCGCAAGCAGAGTTTGCAGATCTACCTGCCTTCGCGGACGGCACAGGTCCTAATGCCGGTTGGAGCTAATGCGGGGGCGAAGAAGAAATGACTCGATCTATTGCGATTGTCAGTTTTACAGCCACTTTGCTCTTTGGCCTTGTCGGCATTTGTCCGGCGGAGAATTGGCCGGGCTTTCGCGGGCCTACTGGGCGGGGTTACACGCAGGAGAAGAACCTGCCATTGGAATGGGGTGGGCCGGAGAACAAGAACGTCCTCTGGAGCGCTCCGCTCGTTGGCGATGGGCATGCAAGCCCGGTTGTCTGGGGCGACCGCGTCTTTGTCTGCACAGCTCTATGGCCCGCGAATACGAGCGATCGTGCGAAGGTCATTCCGCAACAGCATGTCCTGTGCTACAGCACCAAGGACGGCTCGCTCTTGTGGGATACGCAGGTGCCGCCGGGACCATGGCTCCGCACGGATTTCCGCAGCGGCCCGGGCGGCGGATATGCCGGCCCGACGCCGGCCACTGATGGCAAGTTGCTCTATTGCGCTTTTGGCTCTTCCGTGATCGCGGCTCTCGATTTCCAGGGAAAAATCGTCTGGCGGAAGGTCATCACGCCTTACACCTTCGATGTAACAATCGGCGGAAGCCCCGTCCTCTTTGGCAATTCGGTCATCCTGTTTTGTCCGATGGCTAAGGCGCAGGATTCTCGTGTGGTCGCATGGGACAGGCAGACCGGCCAGACGCTGTGGGAACACGCGATGCCCGGCACGCTCTTTGGACATAGCACCCCGATCATCATTCAGGTGAACGATCGGCCGCAGATGCTGGTGCTGGCATCGGGAATCAAGCAGTCGGCTGATGCGCTCACGGCTCTGGATCCGGTTGATGGCCATCGGCTCTGGTGGTGCCGGGGCGCGGGCGATGCGGCTTCGCCAGCCTTTGGCGATGGCATCGTCTATTTCGATTGCGGCCGAGGCGGGCCGGGCATTGCCGTCGATCCGACCGGGGCGGGTGACGTCAGCAAGACGCATATCAAGTGGACCATTCGTCAAATCCCTGAAGGGATTGGATCACCGATTATCGTGGGCAAGTATGTTTACCGGCTGCACGTTCCGGAAATCTTGCGCTGCTGGGAGGCCGATTCGGGAAAACTGGTTTATGCGAAGCGCCTAGAAGGGATCACGACGACGTGGGCCAGTCCGATTGCCGATCCGCAGGGGCATCTGTTTTTTGCCAGTGCCGGAAAAAGCTTTGTGATCCAGGCGGGGCCGGAATTTAAGATCCTGTCGGTTAACGATCTGGGAGATGCGAATCATCCATCCGCCGCGGCGTCAGAGGGTCGGTTGTATCTGGTGGGCGCGAAGAAGGTTTGGTGCATCGGTAAATCGCAATGATGGCCACGTTTAGCGGGCTCGCTTGCGAGCCGTTGACCGCGCCTTTAAATGCCAGCGCGCAACGGCGTGCAAGCACGCCCGCTAGTGCGTCTGTGAGCGTTCGAGAACAGAGTGGTTCAAGTCCACTTCGGGCACACGTTCTCCGGCCCGTAACTGAAAGTAACTGCGACGCCGCGAGGCGTTCGTGGAGAGCAACTGGAGGT